>Ga0163109_10001678_pt1 | contig 17490 bp, 14 predicted proteins | sample CRUFie1St13metaG_FD_108704 | JGI IMG/M metagenome (GOLD analysis project Ga0163109, IMG submission 108704) | Marine microbial communities from the Costa Rica Dome - CRUD Field 142mm St13 metaG | ecosystem: Environmental > Aquatic > Marine > Oceanic > Photic zone | place: Costa Rica: the Eastern... | reverse complement strand
ATACCCTGGAGGTGCACCAATTAGGCGGGCTACGGAGTGCTTCTCCATAAACTCGGACATATCGATACGAACGACATTGTTTTCGCTATCGAAAAGGCTCTCCGCCAGTGTCTTGGCAAGTTCGGTCTTTCCGACTCCTGTCGGTCCGAGAAATAAAAAGGAACCAATCGGACGGTTTGGATCTTTGATTCCTGCACGTGCTCGCATAATTGCTTCGGATACGGCATCCACTGCCTCGTCCTGTCCAATCACCCGTTCATGTAAAATATTTTGGAGGCGAAGAAGCTTTTCGCGTTCACCTTCGATTAATTTAGCTACAGGAACGCCTGTCCAACGTGCTACAATATCAGCAATTTCCTCGGCGGTGACTTCCTCCTTAAGAATAGAATCATCTTTTTTCTCTGCCTTCTCGAGTTTTTCAAGTTCCGTCTCCAAATTGGGAAGTTTTCCATGTTTTAATTCAGCAACTAGATTCAAATCATAGGCACGTTCAGCTCGTTCCATCTCAGCACGGGTGGATTCGATTTGTTCACGAAGTACACGAACATCATCAATTCCCTTCCTTTCGTTTTCCCATTGCCGCTTAATGGTTTCCATTTTGTCCCTGGCATTTCCCAAATCCTTTCGTAATGCTTCGAGTCGGTCCTTGCTGGATTTATCTTTTTCCTGTTTAAGTGCGGTTTCCTCGATTTCGAGCTGAAGTACTCTTCTGCTTATCTCATCGAGCTCAGCCGGCATGCTATCGAGTTCAGTCCGAATCATAGCACAGGCTTCATCCACCAAATCTATCGCTTTATCCGGGAGAAAACGGTCAGAAATATAACGATTAGAAAGAACTGCTGCATTGACCAATGCTTCGTCGCGAATATTGACTCCATGATGGATTTCGAAGCGGTCTCGAAGACCGCGAAGAATCGAAATAGTATCTTCAACATTGGGTTGATCGACTAGTACAGTTTGGAAGCGTCTCTCTAGTGCGGCATCCTTTTCGATGTTTTGTCGATATTCATTCAAAGTGGTGGCTCCAATGCAATGAAGCTCACCACGAGCAAGCATAGGTTTAAGCATATTACCCGCATCAATCGCTCCCTCGGCTTTGCCGGCACCAACAATGGTATGCATTTCATCGATGAACAGTACAATTCTTCCTTCCGCTTTACTCACTTCAGAGAGTACAGCTTTTAAGCGTTCTTCGAATTCTCCTCGAAATTTAGCTCCGGCGAGAAGAGACCCCATCTCCAAAGTAAAAATTGTTTTATCCTTAAGCCCTTCGGGCACATCGCCCCGAACAATTCTTTGGGCAAGCCCCTCGACAATGGCGGTCTTCCCTACTCCAGGTTCACCAATAAGCACAGGATTATTCTTGGTTTTTCTAGAAAGGATTCTGATGACCCGACGAATTTCAGAATCACGACCGATAACTGGATCCAATTTTCCGGATTTTGCCTGCTCAACCAAATCGATTCCATACTTCTTTAAAGCCCGGAATGAATTCTCCGGAGTCTTAGAAGTTACTTTTTGTCCTCCTCGAAGACTTTCCAATGTTTTCCTGATCTTTTTCTCCGTAAGTTCAAAGTTTTTAAAAAATTGCTTGAAAGTAGAGGGCTTACCCACACTAGCAAGTCCAAGAAGTAAGTGCTCGGTGCTAATGTAATCATCCTGCATTTCCTTCGATATAGCCTGCCCTTTTTCCACTGCCTCGGTTAGACTAGCAGATGCATAGGAGCGTGCCGTGTTAACATCACCTGCAATTTTAGGAAGGTTTTTAAGCTCACGTTGAAGGGCGAGTTGCACAGGAGCTGTACCAATTCCCATTTCTTCCATGAGGGCGGGCACAATTCCATTCTCTTGTGACATGAGGGCGGAAAGTAAATGCCAAACTTCCACTTCCTGTTGACCATTCCGCTTGGCGACCTCCGCCATTTCCCGAATTGCAGAGATTCCAAGCTCAGTAAATTTTTCGGGATCAATATTCATATCCTTAGTTTTGCAAGATTCATTCCGTTTTCATTTTAGTACAAAACATCGTATTTCTGCGATACAAAGCCGTTTTTTTATCTGTGGTATGCTTACATGAAGGGACAAAAGCCCCCGACAAACCCCAAGATAGAGACATATTGTCTCATCTAGGGCGGCGAAATTGTATTAACTTTAAATAAAAGAAATTTCTTTTCATTCAATTATGGATGTGTTCGAATAATCAAACAACATCCAAATACCTCTTCTAAATATTCATTCTATTTGCGGTGTAAAATGAAACTTAAGGAACGTATCGAATTCATTGACAAAAAATTAGATGAGTTATATCCGAATCCCCCAATTCCTTTGGACCATTCGGATCCCTTTACCTTATTGATTGCAGTTCTTTTGTCCGCCCAATGTACGGATGCCCGAGTCAATAAAGTGACTCCCGGTCTTTTTCGATTGGCTGACACCCCAAAAAAAATGGCTTCCCAAAGCGTCGATAAAATCAATGCTATTGTCCGACCCTGCGGCCTGGCTCCAAGAAAAGCTAACGCCATTCATGGACTTTCTCAAATATTAGTTGAGAAGTATGATGGTTCAGTACCCAATACATTTGAAACATTGGAAGAACTGCCTGGCGTTGGACACAAAACTGCTTCCGTTGTCATGTCTCAGGCATTTGGACATCCCTCTTTTCCTGTGGATACTCATATTCACCGACTTGCTCAACGATGGAAATTGACGAGTGGTAAAAGCGTAACTCAGACAGAGAAAGATCTAAAGAGACATTTTCCAAATGAAAGATGGAATCAATTACATCTTCAAATTATTTACTACGCTCGGGAGCTCTGCCAAGCCCATACTTGTTATGGATTGCAATGCGTGATTTGCAAAACTTGCTTTCCTAATCGCCGATCGAAAATTAATGCCAGAAAAGCTTAACCTGAATTTACAAAAACTTTTGGTCTGGCACTCTTTAATTTAGTTATTTCTTCCTCTGCAAGGCCGGAATCAAAAAGATAAACCTCTCGTAAAGATTCAATTGAAATCAGAGAATCGATAGCAGCGGCTTCTAATTTAACTCGTATAAGATTCAGGTGTTCTAGCTTCGGGAGTGATTTGAGCTTACTTAGACTATCCGCATTAATTCCCTCAACACCTTCTAAGAGAAGTTTATTTATATTAGACATCTTACAAATGGAATCGATTCCAATGTTCGTTATTTTTGAATCAGTTAGATCCAATGAGATAATATGAGGGGCAATAATTAATAACTTTTCCAAATCTTCATCCTTCATGGCAAGTTCTGGATCAACCGAAGAAATTACCTGGACTCCTTTCTTTCCAACAATAGGTAAAATTTTTATACCAGAAGATCTTAAAGTGTTCCATGCATCTTCACTCAGCATGATCTCACCTGGATTTTTGGTCTCTTCATCAACTACTTCAGTAGATGAGGATCCATTCGAATTACCATCCAATTCAATTCCAAACCTTGCGAAAATTGGCCCCATCTTTGAAGGCATTGCAAAGTAGGCTCCAACAATGGCACCTATTGCAAGGAGGAATAGAAAAATCAAAACAAAAATGGTCGAAATAATCTTGGATAAAAAGCTTTTTTCTTGGGCAACTACAATAATCTGGCCACCTTTTCCTTTTTTTATTTTTGCTACTTTGGCGGCTGGCTTTGCAGGCTTCTTTTGCTTGGAGATTTCACCTTCAGGTTCCTCCATTTTGGAAGAATCAACTTTGATCTCAGGATCTAAAAGGTTTTCCTTATTTTGAACTTGGTTATCTGGAGGATCTTGTGAAATTTTTGGCCCTTCTGTATTCTCAATAACTTCCTTCAGAGGCTTCCATTCATTAGTCCCCTCAATCAAAGCATAATCAGTCGATAACAATTGATTAGCAGCAAGAAAATCCTTTGCTTGTCCTAAAGAGTATGGTCCAAAAGTTTGACCATTTCTTGATACAAATAATTTCATTTCCTGTATTTAGATCTATAATTAGGGCAGAAAGTTTACCAAGAAAAATAGGATTTAGCAGATAAAATCCAATTATCTACACATGAGTTATTACAATGAAGCCTTTAGATCTCTATTTTCTCTTTTGGAATTTATCTGTATTGAAAAGTGTATTCTTTTTTAGGGGAGAGGTGGGAGTGGTGGTAAATCACCAGAATCACTGTTTGTGCTAGGTAATGGTGGAAGCCCAGGAAGTTCAGGCAAGCTTTCTCCAGATTCAGCCGAAGGATCCATTGGTAAATCAGGTAATGCGGGCAACTCATCACTTGGTGCTGTGACAGTCGAACCAGGAAGTTCAGGCAATGAAGGTGTTGCTTCATTCGAGTCTGAGATACCAGGAAGTTCTGGTAAGCTTTCTCCAGATTCAGCCGAAGGATCCATTGGTAAACCTGGTAACGGGGGTAATTCATCACTTGGTGCTGTACCAGTCGAACCAGGAAGTTCAGGTAATGAAGGTGTTACTTCATTCGAGTCTGAGATACCAGGAAGCTCTGGTAAGCTTTCTCCAGATTCAGCCGAAGGATCCATTGGTAAACCTGGTAACGCGGGCAATTCTTCAGTGCTTGATTCATTACTTGGAGCTGAGTCAGTTGGCTCGGGTAGTTCAGGCAATGGAGGTGCTACTTCATTCGAGTCTGAGATGCCAGGAAGTTCTGGAATTGAGGGTATTCCATTAGGGTCAGACTCAATACTTGGTGCCGGCTCGCTTACTACGGGTAAGACTGGAGAGGGCGAAATGTCAACTGAAGGAAAGGCTACTGGAGGAGACTCACTAACACTTTCTTGTGAAGATGTATTCCCTACTGGATCGGTTTCTTTCTGATCATTATTCCAATCTGACGAAACATTAAGTGGAGTGCCATCTGATTTCCATTTAGCTTCACGACCATTCCTTACTCCTTCAGTGTAGGCTGTCACATACATTCTTTGACCGTTAGGCCACCATCGGGTTACTGCACCGTGCCATTTGCCATCTTTGTAATTCCTTTCATACATCTTAGTACCGTTTGAGAACCATTTAGTCGATTGTCCATGTTTTTTACCATTAGACCAATTCTCATCAGAAGAAACATACTTTCCTTCATTTCCATTATTCACTTGAACAATTCTTCCAGTAAAAGGAACATCTGAATGCTTTTGGTACAAGAGACCATATCTCATAACAAAAAATTGGTCGTACTGCTTGCTATCTACTCTGTAAGCATCAGTCGAAACATTACTCTTCTCTGAAGATGGAGAAATGTAACTTTGTTTTTGTGAAGCATTTTGTCCAGGTCTACGATAAGGGTTTTGGCAAGAGGTTAAATTAATTAAATAAACGAAAACCAAAAACGACGAGAGTACTAATTTCATGCATATACTCTGAAGAATTAGCCAAGTAATGCAAGTAATATTAGAATCATTATATCGTATTACTAAACTAGAAATAATTACAAACTTGCCAAAAAGATCACAATCGATCAAAATCAATCTTTTTCGATCATCAGTCTTTGCCTTGTCTTATTATAAAATCACTTATTCCTCAAAAGTATGAATCTTGAAAACCTCCTACTCTCTTTGCCTTCCGTCGGAGTCCTAGCCCTGCTTTTCACATGGTGGAAGACTCAATCTATAAATTCAATACCCGAAGGATCGGAGCGGATGATAAAAATTGCACGGAGCATTCAGGAAGGTGCCATGGCTTTTCTCAGAGCTGAGTACCGTATCCTTATAATATTTGTAGCAGCGGTTGCTGCCTTGCTTTACTGGAGCGGTTCTAACAACGATCAAAGCCATTCACTGGTAGCTTTATCCTTTGCGGTAGGTGCTTTGTGTTCTGCATTAGCTGGATTTCTTGGTATGAAAGTGGCAACGAAAGCTAATGTGAGAACTGCTAATGCTGCTAAAGACAGCTTAGGAAAAGCACTCGAGGTGGCTTTCTCCGGAGGTGCGGTTATGGGACTTGGTGTGGTAGGTCTAGGCATTCTCGGACTGGGTGGTCTTTTTTATCTTTTTGGAAATCATTTTGGTGCATTTCAACCGGGTGCCTCATTAGGCGTCACTTTATCGGTTTTAACTGGCTTTTCATTTGGTGCATCATCTATCGCATTATTTGCGAGGGTTGGAGGCGGTATTTACACAAAAGCTGCAGATGTTGGTGCAGATTTGGTCGGTAAGGTGGAAGCTGGCATTCCAGAAGATCATCCTCTTAATCCTGCAACTATCGCTGACAATGTTGGGGATAATGTAGGAGATGTTGCAGGCATGGGAGCAGATTTGTTTGAATCTTATGTCGGATCTATCATTGGCACAATGGTTCTTGGGGCTGCAATGGCGGCAGGAGCAACAAATTTTACAGACTTTTTAGGAGGGCTCTCTCCCATACTCCTTCCCTTAATCCTAGGCGCTGTCGGAATTATTACTTCAATTCTTGGAACTTTCCTCGTGAAAGTAAAGGACGGAGACGATCCGCAGAAAGCCCTGAACACTGGTGAGTTCTTCTCATCAGCAGTCATGATAGTTGCATCATATTTTATAATTAATAAATTTTTACCTGAAACTTGGTCTTACAACGACATTACATACACAGCCATGGGTGTATTTTGGGCTACCATTATTGGATTGATTGCGGGATTGGCTATAGGTTTTATCACCGAACATTATACAGGTACAAATAAGAGACCTGTCCGTGCCATCGTCGATCAGTCTATCACTGGTTATGCGACTAATATAATATCGGGACTGGGCGTTGGAATGATTTCAACAACTTTTCCAATCTTAATCCTAGCCACTGCCGTTGTCGGAGCATATGAACTTGCTGGTCTCTATGGAATTGCCATCGCGGCAGTTGGTATGCTCTCTAATACTGGTATTCAACTAGCGGTTGATGCATACGGTCCGATTTCGGATAATGCCGGTGGTATAGCAGAAATGTCTGAACTTCCACCAGAAGTTCGTCAGCGGACGGACAAACTAGACGCAGTTGGGAATACAACTGCTGCCATCGGTAAAGGTTTTGCTATTGGTTCAGCTGCTCTTACTGCTCTGGCATTATTTGCTGCCTTTAAAGAAACTGCGGGTATTGAAATTATTGATGTATCTGCACCTAAAGTAATGGCGGGACTGTTTATCGGATCAATGCTTCCCTTCTTATTTAGTGCTTTAGCCATGGGTGCTGTAGGAAGAGCTGCAATGTCAATGATCCAAGAAGTTCGCAGACAATTCCATGATATTCCTGCACTGAAAACAGCTCTTGAGATCATGAATCGAAATGAAGGTAAATCTTCAGACGAATGGTCTGAAGAAGAGAGAGAAAACTTTGATGACGCGATTGATTCTGCCGAATATGGAAAATGTGTTGAGATTTCTACTCAATCCGCAATTAAAGAAATGGTTTTGCCTGGTTTAGTTGCTATTTTATCTCCAGTAATTATTGGTCTTGGAGGTAATTATCTTTTCCCTGGGAGTGGAGCTGAAATGCTAGGTGGACTACTTGCTGGAGTGACAGCATCCGGAGTGCTTATGGCTCTTTTTCAATCCAATGCTGGAGGTGCTTGGGATAATGCTAAGAAGATGGTAGAGGAAGGATATGAAATCGATGGATTCAAGCATGGTAAAGGATCAGAGGTACATAAAGCCGCAGTTGTTGGTGATACAGTTGGAGATCCGTTAAAGGACACTTCAGGACCGTCCCTTAATATTTTATTGAAACTAATGTCAGTTGTGGCACTAGTCTTAGCACCCTACCTGTGATAGATAAGGTTAATTCTTAAGTACTCAACTCAACTGACTCGGCGAATTTTTGTCTTTCGGAAAAACTTCTCTTAAAATACGCAGTGCCGGCTACGAAAATATCGACGCCTGCTTCCAAGCAAGTTTGTATATGTTCTGGTCCGACTCCTCCGTCTACCTCTAAAAGAAAATTATAATTTTTACTTTTTCTTAATTGCGAGATTTCGTGTGCTTTATCTAAGACTTCTTCAATAAATTTTTGGCCACCAAAACCTGGGAAAACCGTCATTAACAATACTAAATCAAGTTGGCTTAGATAAGGAATAAGTCCATCGATGGGGGTATCTGGGTTAATAACCATTCCGGTTTTGACTCCGGATTTTTTTATTTTGTCCAAGGTTGCCTGCTTATCATATTTCGGCTCAACATGAATGCTAATCAGATCCGAACCTGCCTCAATAAAGGCATCCACATAACGATCAGGTTGATCTAACATAAGATGAACATCAAAAAACTGTTTTGAATATTTTCGTAAATCAGCAACAGTTTGGGGACCAAAACTCAGATTAGGAACAAAATGTCCATCCATAATATCAAGATGTATCCATTCTCTACCATCTTTATCAGTGATTAAGAGTGCGTCCTTTAGATTGGCATGGTTGCCCGCTAGTATAGATGGAGCTAATCTTTTAATTCTTTCATCCATTGCTTTAAATTCCTTCAAGATTAAGCAACATAAACCTAATCTTTCTGGAAAAGTTTTCAGCAAGTTCATAAAAGGCATTGCGAGAAAGTGCTTGGCTTCTCTCTGAGGGTCGTAAGGACGGAGCCGAAAGCTTAAACGACTCTCTGAAAGATTTATTTGGCAGTTGATTCCGCTTGAAAAAGACCTCAACCCCAATTCTATTATCGATCGAAGAAGCAATTATTGGATCATCTTCCAAATAAACCCCTGGTTCTTTCTCATAAGATTTCACCATCACATTTATTTCTAGATCACTGTCATTGGGAGAATTCACAAGTTTGTAATTATCAGTTCGAGAAATCATTTCTTTAATCTTTCGCTTTAGCAGTATACCAAATTGAGGAGCCAACGATCGATTAACGACAGAAATGTAAACATCTTGGCTAGATGAAGCTTTTTTAAGGGTTTTATACTTACAACTACTTAAAAAGAAATAGCAGAGGCATAAAAAAGTAAGTTTTGATAAATTAATTAATGCGATGTTCACTCGCCATTTTTAAGATTAAGTATTTTTTTCTCCGCAATTCGGGCAGCCTCTGATTCTGGTGCTACAGTGATCGCCTCATTGTAAAACTGTAATGAGGGCTCATCGCCTAGATCACGCCAGCGAGTAATGAAGTATTTTCCATAATTTTCCAAATAACTTCCAATTTCTAATTTACTTGAGGCCAATGTTTCTCTCATTCTGATTCTACCAAGTTCAGCATTTTTCTTTCTCAAACCATAATCTTTAATCCTTGCATCATATTTCTCATCTGTCTCGTGAATATCCCTTTCCGGAGCATTTTCATAGAGAATGAGATAATCCTCATAGAAATTGAGTGATTTCATGGTTGCTCCTTGATCATAAGCTGGACCAGCAACCATGTTCTCATAAACTTGAGCAATCAGAAAATATGCCTTCTCACTGAGATAATGATCTGGATACAAATTAACTAAACGTATCAAGGCGTCTACAGCTTCCTCTTCTTTATTATCTTTGATCGAAATCTCAGCTAAGACCATAAGTGCCCTCGGTGCATGTTTTGGGCCTTTAGTAAGTGAGGAAATTTCGTTAAATCTTGAACGATCTTGGTTACCGGAACGAAAGCGAGGAATTATCCCCCACCTAGAAGGTAACTTTTCCTTCGCCAATCTTTCAGAAATCCTCATCAACGAATCAGCCACAAGCTCGAAGTCATAATCTGTATATGCCTGTGCAATTAATTTAAGGTGATCAAAAGATTTACTCCAATCACCCCTTGCTTCACGGATTGTAGCGGCACGGAAGAGGGATTCCGGAGCAACTTTATAAGTTTTGGCATCAATCTTTAAAATGGCATCTGAGCGTCTTTTAGTAAATTTCTCATATAATGAAAGAGCTTTGGAGGTTTTTTCTTCCTTCTCTAATAAATAAGCCTCCTTAAACCATGCCTTCGCCTGGTAGTCCTCATAAGGCTTACGATTTTTAATAAAAAAACCAGTTCCAGGAAATAAATGTTCTTCGCTTGAATCATGAAGATTACGTGAGTTTCTTTTTTGTGCCGAAAGAAAATCCAAAAAAAGAAAGTTTACTGTTAAAATGATTAATAATGATTTCAAAATATTAAAGAGTTATTCTAGAATCGAACAAGTGTTGATGACCAAGTCAAGCCTGCTCCGAAGGCAACCAGAACGGCAAGATCACCTTCATTGAATATGTTTTTTCTAATTGCTTCATCTAAAGCCAAAGGTATTGAGGCTGCTGAAGTATTACCATGACGGTCAAGATTACAAAAAAACTTTTCCATCGGAATTTCAAGTCTTTGGGCCATACTCTCCACTATTCTAACATTCGCTTGATGAGGGATGACATGATCAACATCCGAAATTTTATATTTATGATCAGCGAGCAAGTCCCTAATGGCTTTTTCCATTACTCGAACGGCAGACTTAAAAATTTCTTTTCCATTCATCTTGAGAAAATGTTCTCTCTTATCGATTGTTTGTACACTTGCTGGTTTTAAAGAACCACCTGCCGGTTGATGTAAAAGGGATGGGTTTGATCCATCAGCACCACAACGAAAGCCAAGTAAGGAAGGGCCACTTCCTTCAGAACTGATAATGGCTGCACCTGCACCATCTCCAAATAAAACACAAGTGGTCCTATCTTCCCAATCCATAATCGAGGACATTTTCTCTGCACCAATGACCAAGGCACAATTGTATCTACCCGAAGCTATCATACCATCTGCAACATCAAGAGAATAAAGAAATCCAGAGCATGCCGCTTCAAGATCAAAGCAAGTCACATGCTTCAGACCGAGACGATGCTGCAAAAGACAGGCGGTCGAAGGAAATGACATATCTGGGGTTATGGTTGCCACTATTACCAAATCAATTTGCTCAATATTTACGCCGGCATCATTGATAGCTTTTCGTGCTGCTTCATAAGCTAAGTCACTGGTGGACTCTTGCTCTTCGGCAATTCTCCTTTCAATGATGCCCGTCCTAGATTGAATCCATTCATGAGAAGTATCGACTTTTTTACTTAGTTCTTCATTGCCCAAAACCTTTTGTGGCACATGAGAACCCATACCCAAAATTACTCTGTTTCGCTCGGCAGCCATTTCTCTATTTTTCGTGATTTAAACTCATTCAATGTTAAAGTTTGGACGGAAAATCTCATTAGCTTCACGAATATCAGTGGCAAGCTGAGTAAGCATATCATGTTGAACCAAATCTAATGCAATTTTTACCGCACCACTAACATGATTTTGATTTGATGAACCATGTGCCTTGATAACATTTTGGGTAAGCCCAAGTAGAGGTGCTCCACCAAATTGTTCCGGGTTGATTCTTTGTTTCAAACTCTTAAAGGCTCCTTTTGATAAAAGTGCTCCTGTTTTTCTTAGAGCATTTCGTCTCAACTCTTCATCCAAAAAAGAACTGATTAGCTTACTCAACGATTCACATGCTTTAAGTACAATATTTCCCACAAACCCATCACAGACCACAACATCAACTGCATTCTCAAAAATTTGGAAACCTTCGATCAAACCGCTGTAATTTATAATACTTCCGTCAATATCTTTAAGCATACTGTGGGTTTCGTTGATCAAATCATTTCCTTTACCTTCCTCTGTACCAATAGTGAGAAGACCGATTTTTGGACGAACAAGCCCAAGTGCCACTCTTGCATAATTAGATCCAAGAATAGCATTTTGTGCAATATGCAAAGGCTTAGCGTGAGGATTTGCCCCAGCGTCCAAAAGAGTAAAGTATCTTTCTCTGCCAGGCCAAATTGTACACAAAGCTGGACGCTCCAATCCTTCAAGCGTCCTAAGCCTAATAGTACTTCCAGCCATTAAACAGCCTGTATTTCCACAACTCAAAAGGGCTTGTGCCTCTTGATCTTTAACACTCTGAATAGCCAGTGCCATGGATGAATCTCTCTTGCCCTTTATCCCGGCGATAGGTTTTTCATCCATTTCCACAACTTCTGATGCATGCCTGATCTCGACTTGATCCCCATTGAGATTGTCAAATTTAGAAATTTCGTTGATCAAAATTTCTTCTTTTCCAAACAACAAAAATTTAGTTCCTCGCGGAGAAGTATCTACTGCCATCGAGACACCTGCTACAACTTCGCTTGGCCCCCTATCGCTGCCCATAGCATCGACCGCAAGGGTTATTTTAGCCTCGGAGTCGTTCATGCCGAAGCTGTAGGTTTAATTAAACCTCTATATCGAGCACTTGCCTGCCACGATACTCACCGGTCTCAGGGTTTACACGGTGAGATCGAGAAAATGTTCCATCTGCTTCTTTAATAAGCAAAGGGGCTTTGAAACGGTTCGCACCGCGACGCTTTCTGCTTCTTTGCTTTGAATGTTTTCTTTTAGGCTGTCCCATACTATTTAAAATAAGGAACGAAAATATTTCGTCAAGATTAGACCGAATTTGATTCTTTTCTATTTGGATTATTATTTGCCGTAAAAATAAAATGCGAAAATTGCTATCGATAAAATGATCCTGTAAATAACGAAAACCCCAAGACCATTTCTACTAAGATATCCGACAAGCCAAACCACTGAAAATGCCGCAGAAACACCTGCCACCAAGCAACCCATTAGAACAGGACCAATGGTCAAATGAGAGGACATTGTTTCCCATTTAGTAATAGTTTTATAACCAGCTGCTGCCGTAAGGGTCACAAGACCGAGAAGAAAACTGAACTCTGCCGCATACTTTCTCTCAAGCCCAACCAAATACCCACCTACGATGGTCATCATAGAGCGACTTGTCCCAGGACACATCGCCACGCATTGAAGAAGTCCTATAGTAAGGGAATCCTTCATTTCTAAGCTTTCTAGGTTTTTATTCCTATCTGTATTAAGGTTTATTACTTTTTGCTTTCTTTTCTCTGCCCATAGCATCAAAAAAGCCCCAAGGAGTAATGCAATGGCGATGGGTAGAAGACCAAAGAGAAATTCCTCAATTATTGAATCTAACAAAAGTCCCAATATCGCTGCAGGTATAAAAGCAACTAAAATGTTAATTAATAGCTTTCTGCCTTCTGGATTAACACCAAAAATTCCAATAAACATGGACCAAATACGAGACCAGTAAATTATCGCTACTGCTAAGATAGCTCCTCCTTGAATAACAATTAAATATGCATGCAATGCTTCTTGTTGCGATAAACCCCATTTATCAGATCCAATAACTTCACTTGTTAAGACAAGATGTCCGGTTGATGAAATGGGTAAAAACTCAGTAACGCCCTCTACAATTCCGTATATAAAAGCATCCCCATATTCCATCGCTTTTACAGGAATGCTTGAAGTGGCTTCCTTGTTGCTCTCAGTCTCACTTCTCAAGGTCAAAGAAAACGAAAACATCCCTGAAAAAATAAGAAGGAAAAAGGATTGTCGCAAAGGCATAAATGGTTCTACAAGATGTATCAACTAATAATGCATCAATTAAATTGTAAACGAAACATCGTCAATGGATGATACAACACAACTTTTCGCCTCAATCAATCATTTAAAGAATAAGCGAGATTTGACTCAACAAGAGATCGCTTCATGTGTTCAGGAATTGGTCAAGGAGTCAACTTCTTTGGAATTAAAAAAACGATTCCTTCTTTCACTTTCGCAAAAAGGGGAATCAGATGATGAATTTGCACATTTTGTAAATGAATTCCGTAAGTTATCGATTGACCCTAATCTAGGTGATTTTGCTGACAGAGCAATCGATCTGTGTGGCACAGGTGGAGACAAGGCAAATAGTTTTAATATTTCAACATTCGTTTCATTTATGTTGGCAAGTGCTGGGATACCCGTGATTAAACATGGAAACAGGTCGATTAGCTCAAAATGTGGCAGTGCTGATTTGATTGAAGCAATAGGCATTCCTTTGAGTTGCACAGAAGAAAACAGGCTTGAGGGCATGAAAAAACTGAATTTCAGTTTCCTTTTTGCCCCGCAATTTCATCCAGCATTTAAGCACATTGGTCCAGTTCGAAAATCTTTGGCAGAAGAAGGAATAATTACTATTTTCAATCTTCTCGGGCCTGCCATAAATCCTGCGAAACCATCCAATCAACTGCTGGGCGTTTTTAGCCCAAAATACATGCAGAAAATTTCTCATGCTTTGACAAGCAATGATGTAGCATCTGGACTCGTTGTTCATGGATTTTTACCTAACGGGCCCGTTTCTGGAGTCGATGAACTTACCTCCTGCGGAGAAAATAAAATCTGCGGGATTGGAAATAAAGTCAACTTAATGGAAATCTGGGAGCCCTCAAGATGGAAACAAAAAGAGGGCTCTTTTAACGATCTAGCAGGCGGGACCTTGGATCAAAATATAAAAATTATGAAAACCTTGATTGAAGGTAATGCACCGCCAGCTTTACTTTCTACAGTCATCATCAATGCAGCAACTGCCTTTTGGATAGTTGGGCGATGTTCTTCATTAGGAGAAGGGGCTGAACTAGCGGAATCAATTTTAACCGATGGCTTAATAAAAAAGTGGTTATCCTTAGTGGATGTTTTTTTTAAGTGAACAAAAATCTAAAATTCTTTGGTACTGACGGTATCCGTGGCACTTACGGAGGCAAGATAATCAACAATTCTTTTGCTTATTCTCTGGGAAAGGCAGTTGCATCTCATTATCAAAAAAACGGACATATCAATAAGCCTATTTTGCTTGCACGGGATACAAGACCATCTGGTTTGGAACTAATGCAATATTTAATAAGTGGAATAAATGAATATGGTATGGAAGTTATAAATGCGGGTGTGATTCCAACTCCTGTAATCGCCTACTCAGCCTCAACTACTAGTTGCTGTTGTGCTGTGATGATTACAGCCTCACACAATCCGCATGGTGACAACGGGTTTAAAATCATTTCTTCGGAAGGAAGTAAATTAAGCATAGAGGAAGAACAAAGCATCGAATCGTTTTTTGAAATTTGTAATAATTGCAATCTGAATTTTGGAATTTGTGATTTACCTTCGTTTTCAAGTGATCTCGTATCAAAATACATCATCAATCTTAGTACAAAATTTGCAAAAAATTTTCTGAATGGAATCAGACTGGTTGTAGACCTTTCTAATGGCGCAACTTGTAGCCTAACCCCTGAAATTCTTCGTTCCTTCGGAGCCGAGGTTTTTGAAATAAATAATGGCAATGGCATGATCAATCACCAATGTGGATCGGAATTTGTCCAAAGGTTACAAGAGGAAGTCAAAGCCCAAAAGGCTCACTTGGGATTTGCACATGATGGTGATGGTGACCGTGTGGTATTCGTCGATGAGAACGGAACCGAAGTCGAGGGCGATCAAATTCTGGGGATTCTGACTATTGAAAACCATCACAATAAAAGTCTCACTGGAGATGGTTTAGTTGCGACCATTCATAGTAACTCTGGTCTTTCTGAAACTCTCAAGAGAAATGATCTTTCCTTACATAGAACAGATGTTGGTGATAGAAATGTTTACCTCGAAATGAAAAAGCTTGGATGTAATTGGGGAGGAGAATCCTCAGGTCACATCATTTGTACCGATTATCTTAATACTGGTGACGGTTTATTTGCAGCCTTATCAGTCTTAAATTGTTTTATTAGTAGCGAATTTGAAAACTTTTCGAAATATTGCCAAAAGGTTAAATTGTGGCCTTCAAAATCTGGTGCCGTTGAAGTAATGCAAAAGACGCCCATTGAAAACTTAGCTGGTCTTCAAGACTGCCTTCAAGAAATTAATAAAAAATTAGGAGAAAATGGAAGAACCCTAGTTCGGTACTCTGGAACAGAGCCAAAACTAAGGATTTTGGTCGAGGCAAGAAACAAAAACCTGGTAAATGAAGCTTATGCAAAGATTTATGAAACTTTGAGTAAAATTTAATAGAATTTGTTCGCTTTTAAATATTTTCGTCTTATCCAAGGTAACTACCCCAATGATTGAAGAGATTCCAATAACCAACTTAGATCCAAGGCAAGTCAAGCAGGTCGATGGTGCAGACAAGGCATTAATTTCTAATCCGTCTTATTCCAGAGAAATTTACTCTGCTATTCTTAAGCTTGCACCCGGATGCCTTGAAATCAGGAAAAAATTACGGAATCTACAATTTAGACTTGCCAGCAAAAATACTAAAGGATTTTCGACTCTTTTTGGTAGAGTAGCTGCAACTCCTTTAATGTTTCGTGGCAAGGGAGACAAAAACCCGGAGGAAGCTCTCGCTAAAGCGGAAGAGCTCATAGATAAATCTGTAGCCAATATCATTGCGCATCAAATATTAGTCGAAGCAGCAATAGCTCTGGAAATGAAGCAGACTGCAGTATTTGGTCTGGAAACAATTAGGCAGATAAACCCAAAAGATATCAAGAACCTAAAAGAACTGGGTAATGCATATTTAGAAGTGGGAGACACGGAAAAAACCATTGCCATAGGTAACGAGATTCAAAAAATAAACCCAAGCGACGGAGATGCCGAAGACTTAATGAAGCGTGCTTCTGTCGCCGTGGCTATGAATAAGGGAAAGTGGGAGGAATCTGAAGACTTTCGCAAACAATTAAAAGATGAGGCAGAAGCTCAATCCTTGGAGCAAGCTTCCAAAGTGGTAAATGATTCAAAAGGGCTTGAGGATTTGATTCGGCAAACCTATGCCAAGTGGGAGGAAGAACCAGAAAACTTAAATCATTACCGGCAGCTAAGTGAATACTACCAAAGGTATGGTGACTTGGAAAACGCTATTGCTTGGATTCAGCAAGCCAGAAAGCAGGATGCAGGCAAAAGCGATGTGTCACTTGAGGAAAAAGAACGGGCATTAACTTTGGAGTATTACGACGATGTTATCGATCAATGGGAAAAGCAATACAACGAAATGCCAAATGACCCAGAGATCAAAGCTTCTTGGGAAGATGCTATTAAAAATCGAAAGGATTACCAGAAGAGCCAGCTTGAATCTTTGGTTCAAAGGTATCCCAATGATTTCGGATATCGATATGAATTAGGGTTGATAATGTTTGAGGAGGAAGACTTCGAAGGTTGCCTAGCCCATTTTCAGTTAGCTCAGAAAAATGCCAAAGTCAGACTAGACGCTATTCTTTATTTAGGACGTGCTTACAGTCGCAAGAATTTTTATGACTTGGCAATTGAGCAGTTTAACCTCTTAAAGTCTGAAATTCAGATTATGGATGAACGGAAGAAAGAAGCAATTTACGAACTTGGGTGTTGTTACGAGTCGATGGAAAAAGGTGAAGAAGCAATGGAAGAGTTCAAGTTAGTCTATTCAGCCGACATTTCTTTTCGTGATGTAGCGGAAAAGATCAACGCCTTTTACAATAACAAATAAATTGGCGGAGAGGGCGGGATTCGAACCCGCGGTACCTTTCGGCACACCCGATTTCGAGTCGGGCACATTCGACCACTCTGCCACCTCTCCTGAAAATTGTAAAAGCAGTTTAAAGATTCCAATTTTGCTTGTACGATATTACAACTAAAAACTCGAGTGTTTTGCTTATAACGAAAACATACTTCCAGAGCTTCTGCTAGAATTTATTTTGTCTTCTTAAAAATAAATCTT
>Ga0163109_10001677_pt1 | contig 17493 bp, 8 predicted proteins | sample CRUFie1St13metaG_FD_108704 | JGI IMG/M metagenome (GOLD analysis project Ga0163109, IMG submission 108704) | Marine microbial communities from the Costa Rica Dome - CRUD Field 142mm St13 metaG | ecosystem: Environmental > Aquatic > Marine > Oceanic > Photic zone | place: Costa Rica: the Eastern... | reverse complement strand
TGCGCGAAGCAGAGGCGAACTATGCGGCAGCGATAGCGTTAGATCCCAACCTGGCTGAAGTTCATTTAAATTTAGGTCATACGCAGAAGATACTAGGTAACGTGATAGCGGCTGAATCAAGCTTTAAGAAAGCAATAGCATTGAATCCGAGACTAGCGGAGGCTCATAGTAACCTCGGCAATGTGCTAAAAGAGGTCGGAGAGTTTGATAAAGCTGAGTCGAGCTACATACAAGCCATTGAGGTGAACCCTAGGCTCCTTCAAGCTCGCAGCAACTTGTTATTCATGAATGCCTCAGCAAGGTTTGATGCGGCCAAGTATCTTGAGGAGGCTCGAGCTTACTCTGAGGTTTTAGCCAGTCAAATAAGCTCCCCTTATTCGGAGTGGTCCTGTATCCAGAATCCAAAAATCCTGCGAATAGGGTTTGTTTCTGGCGACTTTAAGCAGCATCCGGTAGGATATTTTCTAGAGGGGCTCCTTAAGGAACTCCGTTCTTCGTCTGTTGAGCTTTACGCCTATACGACTAACAACCTTTCTGGAGAGTTTACGGAGAGGCTGAAGGGCTTGTTTCACTCTTGGGTTTCCGTTGCAGGGCGGTCAGATAAAGAGGCTGCTCAATATATACATGAAGACGGCATCCATATTCTAATAGACCTCTCAGGGCACACATCGCAAAACAGACTGCCCATCTTTGGCTGGAAACCGGCTCCAATCCAAATCAGCTGGCTCGGGTATTTTGCCTCTACCGGGCTGCCGGAAATGGACTTTATCCTAGGCGACCCTTTCGTGACTCCTGATTCAGAGTCGCACCACTACACTGAAAAAATATGGCAGTTGCCTGAGAGCTATCTATGTTTCACGCCGCCACACAAAGATTTCGCGGTAGGCCCGCTGCCAGCTCTAGCAAATGGATTCTTCACATTTGGGTGCTTCAATAGCTTATCGCGAATGACAGATGAAGTTGTGTCAATTAGAGCAGAGATACTTCACGCTGTGCCTAATTCAAAGTTATTTTTGAAAGATAAGAGACTTGACCATTTGTCTGGGCGCGATCAGATTCTGGCGAGATTCGCAGCTCATGGCATTGGCGAAGATCGGCTAATATTAGAGGGTAGATCGAGTCGCGAAGAGTATCTGGTTTGCTACGACCGTGTGGATGTAGCTCTATCTCCCTTTCCTTATGGTGGAGGAACTACCAGCATCGAGGGGCTCTGGATGGGGGTTCCTGTTATCGCAAAAAAAGGCGACTATTTCTTAGCTCATTTAGGGGAGTCAATAGCTCATAATAGTGGCTTATCTGAATGGCTAGCTACTGACAATCAGGACTATGTTAGGATCGCGGTTCGGTTTGCATCTGACTTAAGTGCACTCGAGAGGTTGCGCTGGGGTTTACGAAATAACCTGCTTGAGACCCCGCTTTACGACCTTCAGCGCTTCGCTGTTAACTTTGAGCAGGCTTTGTGGCAAATGAAAGAATCTGTCATCTCGTAAGATCCAAAAGTATTGCTTAAGGCCAGTTAATTTTGCGATTCCTATGGGAAATGTTCCTTGGCCAGTGCGCGGAGATCATCTTCTGGTGTCTTACTTTTTGTTGCGAGACAGAATAGGTCAAAATGCTTTTCCCGCCTCAACCCTGCGGCCGTAGCAAACCCAGAATGTCGCAAAGTGCCGATCAGCGTCTTAAGGGTAAACCCAGAGCGATGTGACATGTATAAATTACCTGCTGCCATATCGGGCCTGAATCCATACAAGATATCGATCGGTGCTATCGGCCCGACAGGGGAAGTGTATGCCGGTTCAAGTAATTTGTCTTCTACAACAAGCTTACACACAGACTGTAGATCAGGGCAGGTCACCACTACAAATCCATCGGTTTTTAAAACCCTAATGAACTCTTTTAGAGCAATAGCAACTTCATGGGCGTACAGGTGCTCAATATTATGAGATGAATAAATAGCGTCCACAGAGCCAGACTCAATCCCGCTCATATTGGTCATTGTACCGATCACGTCAGGGTTTACGTTTTTGTCAATATCAAGACGAATCTCGTTCCAAGCGGATGAATTAAAACCTTTGGTTGTAGATTCTTTAGTCTGCTGACCGCAGCCGACATGCAGAAATGTTTTCATTTTTTTAATTCCCGTTGTCATCTCGATTGAGCACCCAAGACATCTGTCTTGGTAAACAATAGCTCTTAAGGTCATATCGGCTTACAGCAAAGTTTCGGGCGGCAGTACCCAATCTAGCCCGGAGACTGCTATCAATTAACAACGCTATGATTGCATTTGATAAAGCTTCAGGATTGAAAAAGTCTACCAGAAGTCCTGTCTCATTATGTGTGATTGCCTCCCGAACGGGATCCGTATTGCTCGCAACAATGGCGCACCCTGTGCTCATAGCCTCTAGGAGACTCCAACTCAGAACGAATGGATACGTTAGATATACGTGCGCACTGGAAACTTGTAGAAGTGCTTTAAACTGGTCGTATGGTATCGTGTCTAAGAAATGTACCCGTGCGCGATCTGATTCGCTTAGTTTCTGAAATACTTCCATGCTAAACCGGGTCTTCCAACTTACACCGTCTGACGGCTGAGGCCCATAACTTATTCCTTCTTTGCCTACTATTAATATTTGAGCGCCCGGGCGCTCAGCAATTATTCTTGGTAAAGAGCGCATGAAGATGTGGAAACCGCGGTATGGTTCCAAAGCTCGACTCACAAAAGTTACCACTTCATCTGCAGGGGTGACTTTTTGACCTGACGGGAGAGTGAAGCTTGAAGAAGAGTTTGGGATTAAAGCATCAGTATCGATCCCGTCATGGATAATAGTTATCTTATTTTGCATATGCGCTGGGAATGTACTTGCCTGCCAATGCGTAGGGCACAAAGCTGAATCTATATTCTGGAAATGCAAAAGGGTGTTTGCATTTTTTAGCATAACCCTACCAGCATCCATTGGATCACTTGGCGAGAATTCGGGATCAAAACCCGCATCTAAACCACGAGCGTGGTAGAAGAACTCAAAATATAGTTTTATCTTAGCATCTGGCCAAACTTCGTGTAGAAATAAGCTTTCTCCCCATCCCGGATGGGCAACAATCACCTCAGGACGGAATCCTTTCTTTCGTAGCTGTAGTGAAGCCCGCAGGCATGCTTCGCCGCGAATTACTTTACTTTCAAAGTCTATCGTCCAAGGATGCGCATCTTCTGCGTTTTTCCTTTCCAGCGTGTACCGAAACAGCTTGACCCCCTTCCATTCGCTCGTCCTGATCTTGCCAAGAACTAGCGCGGATATGTTGTGCCCAGCTTCCACCAGCGCAGGTGCAATGTGCTTGAATTGTCCAGGAAAGTTTTGATGGATAAATAGGATATTCATGCTAATTGGAGGAGTCCTAACTTGCAAAGCCAAACAAGGCCACGAAAAACAAAGGGCCTTCGCAGCTCACTAGCACCGTGTAGAAGATCCTCCGCTGAAGAACTTTGGGGAAGGTTCCTTTCCGCGATCTCAAATACCGATTTGATTTCAGCGTCAGTTGGGAACATGTATTCTGCGAAGTTTACCATTGCCAGTCCCTTATATTCCGCAAGTTTCTCCAGTGCGTGACCGGCGGTCTGCTCAGAAAGAGTCAGCTTTGTATTTGGTGCCAAATGAAGTGTTCCATAGTTGGCAAACGCTATGGTAGGGTCAAGCCGCGCTGGCCATATAGGGCGCATGTTTCTTTTGCTCTGAGTGTTTTTTCCCTCAAGCAAGTTTCTGTCAGCAGTTCGTATATTTGACTGTTCATCCCAAAGCTCTTCATATCGACGAATAATATGACGCCAATCATAATTCTGTATGGCATTGAGTCTGCCGGCTTCACCCATTCTTCTGCGTAATTCGGGTGATTTGAACAATTCAATAAACGAACGAGTTAATTTGTTCGCATCAATAGCTACTAGCGCAGAGGTGTGGCCGATATACATATCATAGGTGTCAATCTGCAGTGCATGGCGGTGTGCAAGATCCCCAGCTAAACCGGGTGGAGGCGTCAACGTAGGTATTCTGAAGCCATCGGTCCCGTCTCTGACCGTATCTTTATAACCATCCCAATCGGAGACGACTAAGGGTAAACCAGCTGACATAGCTTCGATTGGCACTATCCCGAATGTCTCCTGAATATTGTCCGACAAGGAACAAAAGATATCAGCGCTGGACCAAGCGACTTTCCTATTTCCCTCAATTCTACCATCGAGATGAATCACACTTACTGAAGGACTGACTGAATTTGCCCCTTGGGTAAACGCAATACCGATCTGTTCGTTTGCATGCCAACCGCACTCAATGAGGGTAATTGCTTTATGACCGGTGGCTTTAGCCGCATTCTCGAGAGCTTGGTACATTGCTAACGGGTGTGCCTTGCCATGGAAAGATAATCTTCCAACATAGAGTACTACAAGCGTGTCGTCATTTACTCCAAGCTGCTGCCTCGAGGACGCACGGGCTGCCTCGGAGTAATGAAAATCATCAGTGTGAACACCCAAAGGAATCACCGGCAACTGGGGCAAGCAAACCTTTTGAATTCCTAGTCGCATCTCGAGAAGGTCGACTTGAGCCTGAAGGATGGTCTCCACATTATTTTTGACCGCGGTAGACGTGCAAATCACAGCGTCCCATGGCTGCACAGGCGCTGTTATCCACTCTGAGATAGCGTCCATCGCGGCCGCAGAGGAAGTCGTATGTGTTATACCGCAGAGGGACCAGCTGTTATTTGCGTAAAGCGACCTTCGATAGGCGTGAACTCCGATTTCCGGATCCGGATGGTAAACAAGCTGAGCGTCGATGGCTGAATTTAAATTTTGGTTTGAAAATATCCTTAGGTTTTCGCTGCGCCCAGATTGGTTAAATAACTTCTTAAATTCCCGTCCGTGTACTTCGGAAGCTACTTGCGCAAATAAAGAGCTCGCAGGAGATGCGTGCTGTAAAAACCCTCTAAGGAAAGAATCACCAGCAACGTTGCGTCCCATCAGTTTGGGTGTCGTAGTAGAGTATGCGTCTGGGTGGTAAAAGATTGCGGTCATCGTGTACCCGCCTTACTCAATCGCTTTGGTTATGGAAATATCTTGTTTTTAAATAAGCAAAAAAGAGCTACAGGACTTCCGAGATCTCGGGAAGCTATCAGTCACTTCGTTTGTTGCACTCATATTTTGAGCTTTTGGTAAGAATGAAGGGAGTGCTCTAAGTTATATCCGGTGTTGGCTATATAACCAAACGTTTATAAAAAACATCCTAGCACAAAAAAAACCGGCCTCCATTGGAGGCCGGCTTTTTTATGTTATGCAGAATCCCCTGCGCGTAGCTGAGGATCTACGATTGACTTATGCCAATATGAAGTCGCCTGCAACGAAATCAGTCACATCGGATATGCCCTGGATAAATCCAAGTATCTGGATCTCAGCAGCATCCACCGCGTCGTCTGTCGCAGCGTCTCCACCAGTGAACAAGAAGATCGCTGTGTCCTCATTATCAGCAACAGCTACGATAACAATATCGGTGGTTGACGCTGAACCAGTGAGTCCCAATGCCGTGATTGCAGCTGCCTCTAACTCAGCCTCTGTCTTCGTTCCGGCAATGAAGTTATCGATAATGTCATCAGTCATATTGGTGGTTATGGACAGAACAGTAGCATTATCGTCAGCGGCCCCGGCAGCCTTGATGGTTGCCGCTTCAACGTATGCTATGGCGCCGTCGTTGTCACTGTTACCCTCACCGAAGATGGCGTGAGTAGCGTTAGGAACGTTGATATCGTCGGTTCCAGCAACATAGCCGATAACGTTAGCATAGTTGGTTGCACCAATTGACGTCATTACGACTTCATCCTGTGACGATACATTCTCGGTTAGGGTGATAGTGTCAATACCATCACCACCGTCAATTTCGTCGTCACCAAGGCTTCCCGAGAGCACGTCGTTCTGTCCACTACCGGTGATGGTGTCGCCACCTGAAGTACCAGTGATTGTGGCTATCCCTGTGAGCGCATTAGCGGTAACCAACATACCGTCTCCATCGGTCAATCCGCCAGCGTTTAAGTTGAACGTTGTACCGGCTAGTGCAAGGGAAGTCCCTTCAGTGATATCACCATATCCAGACACCGTCAGTGCGGAAGCGCTGGACGCCGCACCTAGCTCTGCTACCGTCCAGGTAGAGCCAGTCGACATCGTTACGGTACCTGATGTAATAGTGTAGTTCAGGTCTAACGTGGCAATTGACGACGCACCAAGGGTCAGAGTGCTAGTAGCGGCTGATCCTGCTTCGATGTCCATACCGCTGATTGTGCCGCCAATACCATTGGTTACGGTTAACGTATTTACCGCTGAAGAACCTAAATCAAGGTCTGCGCCCGTAATGGTCAGCACACCGTTCTCACCAGTCGATACAGACACGGTTTGAGCGATCGAATTGCCGGTATCAATATCTTCATCAGAAGTTAGTGTGTCACCAGCACCGACACTGATAGTCAGTGTTTGTGCATTGTCCGCGGATACGCTCTCAAGCAACAGTGCGTTTGCGTTGGCTGCATACCCACCAGTACCTGTAGTGCTAATGGTAAGGGTATCTACACTGTTTGCCAGCACGTCACCGAGCTCGTTTGACTGAGCGGTGGTGGACACATAAGAATCACCCGATATAGTCAGTGCTGTAACACCGGTTATGGTCGAGTCAGCTTGGTCGGCAGTGGCCGGCTTGAGACCTCGCACGGTAACTGTCAAAGCTGCTTGGTCAGCGCCATCAATGTTTATGGACTCTGGATCCTGGCCTGTGGCAAGTTCAGTCAGAACGATCGATGAACCACCGAAGTTTGTTACCTTGAGGGCCTCAGCGTCTGCTGAAACTGCGTCAAGATAAAGCGTAGACAGCCCAGTAACGCTTGTGAAGTCAAGGTTGAGAGGCGCAGCCGTTGTATTTGCGGCCGAACTGGTGGCCTGAATGTAAGCGGTTTCTACACCAGTGACATTTAGCGCTGATGACTCGGTTACATCCGAATAAAAACCAACTGCTAATGTTGATGATACGGTGGTCTGGCTCAATGTATCAGTGCCCGCACCACCATCGATGGTGTCATTAGCACCAAGGGTAGTGACATAAATCTTGTCATTGCCCGCGCCACCACTAACGCTATCAGCACCAGCTGCAGTGCTTATTGTGTCGTTACCGTCTCCTCCGATAAGGGTGTCGTTACCCACTGAGTCGGTAATAGTATCGTTACCGGCACCACCGTCGACATAGTCGTTGCCGAACGTGGTAGTAACTGTGTCGTCACCAGCGCCAGCCGTTACACTGTCAGCGCCACTACCCGTAGTGATCACATCTTTATAATCACCGCCAGTCACCGTATCTGCACCAGAACCTGTTGTAATGGTGTTCATGGTATCGCCGAGAGAAGCCTCAGAGCCAGCGCCTGCGGTAACAGTCATTGAGGCCAACGAGTTTGCTGCACTGATTGAAAGAGCCACGCCTTGTCCGGTAAGACCAGACGCATCCAAAGTCGCAAGGCCCGTTCCAGTAACGGCATTGGTAACCGTAAGGTCTCTGTTACCAGTGATTGTTAGGCTGGTCAAATCTGTGCCGGTCAGCGTGGTGATAGTGTTAGAGCCCGCTGCAACGCCGCTAGATGTCAACGAGACGGTCTCTTCATCAGATACGTTCACTGACGCGAAAGTTCCAGGCGTAACAGGAGTCAGGTTAATGGTAGCGCTATCCGCAGAACCGTCAGTTGCCCGGTCAATGGATAACGAACCCGTAGCAATAGTGCTCAGAGTGGCCGCTGTCGAAGGGAGACCGGTAAAGGTCGCGGACCCAGCTGCACTAAGCGAAGTAAATGTATTGTTAGGGAATGCTCTTAGGTCAGCGCTTCCGCCTGCGGTAAGCCCTAACACCTCAACATTGGTAACACCTGTACCGGCAAGACTGGTCGATGCAGTGAGCGCCGAATAAGACGCTGCCGAGGTCTCGATTTTATCGGTACCAGCACCGCCATCTACCGTGTAATCCTTGTCCATGGCACCAAGCGTGACTGTGTCATCACCTGAACCCATGGTTACTGCCATTTCAGTTGAGCCACCTGCCGTGAGTGTAGCGTCAATGTTGCCTGTCGCCGCGGAGGCATTAAAAGTCGCAACTTCGCCAGCATTGTCTGCACCTGTGAGGTCAGCGACAACATACATATTGGTAGAGCCTGTTACATTGACTGTTTCCAGAGTATTACTGGCAACGGTCAAGGCTGTGGTGGCGGAACCGGTGGCGGCACCCGAACCAGCTAAGTTAATAGTCTCTATACCGTTAAAGGTGGCACTTACGGCAGCAGTGCTAGCTACCCCATTTGCTGCGATCGTGATTGCATCTGCTGTACCTGCAGTAGTTGTCGCAGTCGCTGATAAGGTTGCGTCTACATTTGTAGAGGTCAGATGCAGATTAGGGGTGGAGTTTAGTTGATCCACAGTAATGGCATCTTGTCCGGAGGTTACATAAACATCGGTAAGACCGTCCATCAGGTCACCCTGAAGTACAAATCCGCCGCTGTCATTGTTGAAGATAGACAGCTCCTCAATCCCAGATGTAGCAACCAATGCAGATGGCGTCGTAGCGCCATCGGAAATAGCGACGGTCAATCTGTCAGTGCCTGCCCCGCCAGAAATGCTATCACCAGTTGTGTAAGTTGTTGTTGTCGCGGCGGACGTTGCGTCAGCTGTGAACGTATCGTCGCCTCCTCCGCCTGTAAAGCTCGCGCCAGTGTCAAGGCCGGTGGTCAGAGCAACAGTAACACCGTTTGGCGCCGCAGAGGTGTCGACAGCCGCATTTGCAGTTGCGACTGTTGCGTCATCACTGGTTACCCCTGTGAGGGTAGCAGTTCCTGGCCCTGCTTGCTCTTTGGTGATTGTGTAGTAGCTCGCGACCTCAGCTTTGTTGCTGAAGTTTGCAACGGATGTTCCAAAAGCTGCATCAGTTTCCGATGCAGTACTCAGAAAGTCCTGCGCTTGAAGAATAAGACTTGCGGCAGAGGTGCCGCCGTTGATAGAAGACACGACCAGTGCCTTAGCTTCAGCTAGTGCGTCTGCGCCTGCTTCAGGAATTAAGTAGCCGAGCCATTCATCGGCAAATTCTTCTGCAGTCTGAAATGCAGGGTAGCGGGCGGAAAATGAGTCGCTCGCAGCTAGGTTCGCAGCAACGTCGGCAAGCGTTCCGCCGCCGTCGACAATTGCCACTAATTCTGTCAGTAAAGTTGTACCGGGCGCCTGATTTAAGGCAACAACCACCAATTCAATGATGTCTGTCCGGGTTGCAGCTGATATAGCCATTTAATGCTCCTTGAGATCGATATCAATATATAGTTCAACACTGGGCTCGCCGCCTATTTAAGTTGCCCTGTTCCTCAATCGTTCCTCGCATGCCTGAAACAGCTGAGGAATATTCCTGGGCAAATGTAAATACGCAAACCTATCCAAGGTTGAGCGTCTAGCATAATCAAAGTATCACCAATCTGAAGTGACACGGGTCACATCGATCGGAGATACCTCGAAGATTCTGCACCTACCTGCTGTCGGCTTAGCACTCATACCCTTGGATAAAAACTACAGGTAGAGCCGCCCGACACGGAAGGCTATCGGCGGGATGTTACAGACACTTAAGGGCTAAAACAACCTCTCTTAAAAAAAATTAGGTAATTTGTATAAGCAACTGAATTAAAAGAGATTAAAATCACCGTGAAATTAGAGATATTGCAGATCTGTAGCAGAGAATTTAACCTGTCAGGGTCACTGGGTTCAGAATCAGTAAATAACCTACAGGGTGTCTGCAGATTATGCTGCAGCACATAGTTCATCGTCAGAATCGCAAACTTAGCCCAATCTCGACTGAGGAGTCGATCGTATCAAATATGCTTATGTTAGAGTCTTGCTCCTGATGGTATATATTTGCCACCAATTCAAGGCCCTTAACTAAAAAACCGAGCCTTTTCCTGTACTGAACCAGCACTGAACCGCGGGCAACTCTGCGCCGCGCGTTATTTTCCAGCAGAGTGCTAAATCCACGACCATCCAAGATGGTTGTAAAGTTTACTTGCGCAGAGATGGTGCGCTGAACGGAGGCAAGCCGCCAACCGGCTGATATCTGCCAGCCGTCTCTATCGCCACCTAATCGATTATCTTGTAGTGCAAGATTGTGAAGTAAACCTGCACCTAAAGACACCTCTTGACTAGCGGCTGAGCCCAAACGGCATGTAGTCTGGGCGCCAGCCCGCATCTCAAGGCCATCCAACCGCCGCTGCTGATGCCAGCGCTGATGCTGAAGTGCAGCGCTAAGATTCGCGGAGCACCTGCCGTTTACTGCCAGCTCACCACTGTATGAGGCGTCTGCACCAGTGAAAAGTGAACTGCCGAGGAACGCGAGGTGGTTCAGACCAGCGCTAGCTTGACCAGACGCTGAATGAAGGGAACCGCGCCTCGAGTACCGTGCAACGAGCTGAGTCACGTCGGAGCTGGAATCATCGCTCAACCTGCCCCGAATTTGCGCGAAAACGGTGTCCTGATATTCTGGGCTTAACCGAGTATGGGTTGCTGCAACCCTTGTGTTGAGAAATGGACCCTCAATGGCCTGATAGTTTTCGTTCAGCGCAAGAAATATAGGCTCGCCCGACAACGTGAGGGCAACGGTCTCTGTGTCTGGGGCACCATTTAAGTTACTGTCGTACCCGCCTAACAGGTCTATCTGCCAGTCCGTCTGGCGGGTTAAAGCACGCCATTCTCGCTGACGATTTTTAAGCTGTTGCTCAAGGCCGGGGGGGGCATCTGCTCTCTCCAGCAGAAGCTGGTTTACCTCTATGGCGGCGAATAACTGCCCATCCTGCAGGAGCGCTTCGGAATAGTCGATCAACGCGGCACCGTTATCAGGATCCAGGAGCAGCGACCGTTCGAGCGATTCCATCGCGTCTGATAGCCGTCCGGTATTTAGCTGTGCAGCACCAAGCAAAGAGAAATATTCCGAACTGAGCAGGCACTGATCAAAGATCTCGGCAAGGCTTTGTCGAGCAGCCTCCCAAGCGCCATCGTAAACAGACTGAGAGGGCCCCAGTGGCGGACAAAGCCCATGCGCGACTGAGCAGAGCCCAGTCAGTAGTAATATTGTAGCCAGCTTAAATTGGCGCATCTGGATTAGCGATTAGTTCTGTAGAAAACCGGTGCCGCCACCGAGATCAGCACACGAAAACACCGAACTCACGGGCTGGCAATGGGAAGGTGTCGATTTTGTTTGGGAGATTGAGATTATGGTTAATAGATGCTGGGTCTGTAAACTGTCATGGCTGAAACTTATTGGTTTTCAGCCGTTGTTGATCGGTCTAACTTTGCAGGAGCGGGAGCGCTAGCGCCTTCCCCCACCAATTAATGATAGCCGGGGTGCGGCCATCGCGCTTGACGAGTCAGACGTATCTGGCGCGAAAAGGACATGCGGTATCGTGAGGCCGGGCAGCAGGAAGCTACCTTGCGACTCCAAGCCCGCGTGGTCTAGTTGGCGCGCAAGGCACTCACCGACTAAGACCGGTTGCGCCAGTTCAGCCGTCATTTCCTGAATGCGAAGAGTGATAGCTACAGTGTCGCCGAGGACAGTATGACTGCGACGGTGTGACGGCCCTATTGAGCCCACCAGCACAGGGCCTTGCTCAATACCAATTCCCAATGCCAGCGGCTCTAATCCTTGCAGCGACTGTTCAGGCAGCAGCCGGTCGTTGAGCGCGCGCTGTAGTGACTCTGCCGCGAAAATGACGTTTCGAGCAGTTGCCGTGTCCGCACTTTCCCATATCGCGAGGAGACCATCGCCGCGAAATTCTTGTAGTTGGCCGCCATGATTTTCAATAATTTCTGAGGCGCGGGTAATAAAATAGTGAAGGACCGCAGCGATTTCCTCAGGAGGCCGAGCCTCGCTAAAAGCGGAGAAGTTACGCAGGTCCGCACTGAGCAGCGTCGCGTTTCTGCGGCGCGCATTTACTGCCGATGAAGGCGCTGAAAAGGCGATTTCCTGAGCGACACTCCTGGGTAAGTAGCTATTGAGGTTGCTGAAAACACGAGACCTTTCTGAACGCACAAGACCCAGTTCAAGCACAAGCAAGGCAGAGGCAGCGGTCAGGCTAAACAACGCCGGCCACATCCATCCCAGCCAAAGACCGCCCAACGCAAGGGCAAGTATGTGAGCGACACCGGCCGAAAGCGGAAGCACTATAGCCGAAACCGGCAAGCCGTAGGCAGCCACCCGGCCGCGAGTAGACGCGACTACGTAAAGAAACAGACCAAAAAGGCAGCTTAAGAGTCCCAATAAAATTGGGGCTCCTACTGGCGTAAATGGTGTATTAGCGTCGAGTATCCCGGCAACGAGGCGCGCTTGTAGCTCCACTCCATACGTTCCGCCGTTGTATGGGGTTGGCACTATGTCCCCCATTCCAAATGCTGTGCCGCCAACGATAGCGATTGTGTTCTCAAACAAGCTTGTGTCGGCGCGTCCGCGCATGACGTCGACAGCCGAAACGGCCTGGAAGACGTCTGGGGACTGTGCAAAAGAGATACGCATAGCACCGGATCGGTCCAAGGGAATCTCCAGACCCGGGTAGCCATCTAGCGTCATAATTGCCTCGGGGTCCAACAGAGAACTGCCTTGGGAGATTTGGCCGCCCCAGCTTCTTGCGCTACCGAGCTGCAGAAACGCCGAGATGGCGAGCGAAGGGTAAGCCGCTCCATCGACGCAAATCACAGCAGGACTACTGCGCACGGCGCCATCGTTAGAGATACGCGCGGCACCGTGACCCTTTGGCACACCACTGAAAACGGCCGCCGATGCCACGTACTGACTGGTCGAGGGCAGGCTAGTCCCGCCAGCGCTGCACATCACACCGGCAACCGGGTGAGTCATCAGGCCAGTTCTGCCTCCAGCATTATCTTCTTGAGTGTTTAGCACAGGCACTTGAGAAATCAGGGTATTTGGCGACGCTCTAAGCGCAGCAAGAAACGAAGCGTCACCTTCCCTCGGCTCTGGATAGGTGATGTCATGAAGTTGCAGCTGGGCACCAGCCTCATTAATTTTGTTGACCAGTATCGCCAGCTCGCCTCGATTCCAAGGCCACGGGCCGACCTCGGCAATGCTGGCCTCGTCGATCAGGACCAATGTGATTCGTTCTTCTGGGGTAGGGTCAGCAGCTAAAGTCCAGCCTAGAGCCCCAACCCGCTCTTCGATCACGCCAAGCCCGACATTGAAAAGATTCATCACTGCGGCTGTAACCAGAGCAGAGATGGTCAATACCATCAAACGCATCAGGTTTGGGTGCAATTGCACTAGCGAACTCAAAAAAGCCGGAGCCGCCTTGACAGGCTTTGTGGCTTCGACGTTTCTCACTTGCTGTCCCACAGCGTAAGCCCTGACACTGTGCCTGACGGTAACTCTTTTTCAAAGTGGTATCCCGCCTCAGAGGTATCAAAGCTGACAGCTCCTCTTACATTCTGCGTTGCATCGAGAGCTCGCAGAAAGCCCCCATCGAAAAGTCCCCCGGAAACCGCAAAATCTACCTGACCAGTCGGATCTGAATTCAAATTAAGGGCGGTGAAGAAGGAGTTATCCTGGAAATTGATGTCGAGGCTGCCACCATTGACTGCCATCGCCACGATTCCAGTCTCAGAGTTGTAAACCGCCTGCGCGCTTGTCAGCCGAAAGCCAACAAGACCAGCCTCAGTGGAAACCACACGCCCATTAGACTCGGAGCGGAAAAGACCAAATTCAAAAGTGCCGATAGCAGGAGAGCGTGATTCGCTCGCCTCTTCAAATGTGAGTGTTAGGCGATCAAGCAGTAACGGTTCGCTGAAATAGCGCCCCCAGACCAACTGGCGCTCACTCAACTGCTCTTTCGAGAGCAGCTCAGGCGGCGTGTAGTTAAAGTCCACTAGGACTCCGTTATCCCCAACCAAGATGGTGTCGGTTGGAGTGAAATCGGTAGCTTCGACCACCTCCAATGCGACAGCTGCGTCCGCCCGAACCTTGACGGTTGTCACACCCTCAAGCAGAACTTCATTGCTCACTTCTTCTTCCTGTTTATCAGAATTAGAAGCCTCTAAAACCGACCCTGCCTGGGAAGAGACATTAGATTGTGACGCAGAATTTGCAACTGCACGCTGCACTTCTGACTGCATGAAATTGGGTGATCGAACGCTTTGTGGAGGAATCAACCGGGGCAACGGAGCGCTCTGATCTAGCGCTGCCAACCCGAGGCCTCCCCCCGCTACCTCGAGCGCATTAGAGGCGCATGGGCCGATGCCATCTGCACTGCAAACGTCAGAAAATGGCGCCATGATTATCGCGCCCTCATTGACTTTCGCCCTGACAGCTTCAGCTCGCGCACTTACTACGAAGTCAGTGCCCCTAACTCCGATGGCTGCGATAGGGGTATTCAGTCGGAAACGATCGCGCGCCTCCTTGGCCGCCCTGCCAGAGATAGCCCTTGCGACTCCCTCTTCGAGTTCAAATTTAACAGTCGAAGCGGACGGGTTGCTAGGATCGTAGTCGTATTTTTGAATTTTCAGCCTGCTATTCGGCCTTACGCTGACCAAAGCATCGTCGTTAAATCTCAAGTGCACGTGCCCATTTGACTGGGTCTCGATGAGATCTCCGGCATAGACTGGATCGCCACGCCGCAGCTGCACCTCGCCGGCGCCATGATGATAATGCGCAACCGAAGTGCCCAAGACGAGTGTCACCCTTGCCACTGGGCTCGGCGCCGATTCCGCCTGCACATACGCACATGCGATACACAACAGTACCCAAATAAGTGGTTTGCTAAAACCCCGATTTAATGGAAGCTGTTTATCTCGTTGCATCATTTAAAGCGACACGGTTACAAGCTCGCCAACACTGCTGATCTGAGCTAGGCTGATTTTGGACTCAAGGGTCGAAAAGATAGATCATTATCTCAAATTACGACGTGATCTCAATCACACGCTACAGCATAACCAGTTTTACCATTGTGCATCAGAGACTTATACTGCCAACCGGATTTGTAGCGAACAGCGCCCTAACTACTGAACCAGTTCCTTTTTGAGGCTATTGACGCGAGATGCCAGGGGCACCGAAGCCGGCTAGCGAGGATTAAGTATCACAATGGCGGTGACCCCTAAGCTTCTGAAGACCTTTTCGATTCTAGAACCGTTTACAGGACCGACACTGAGCAGGCTGGCGGCCTGCAGCTCCCTCCAAAGGTATGCCCGCAGGAGCGTGGTCTTGAAAGCCGGCGAGCCCGAAGGATGCGTGTGCTTCTTATTCGAGGGTCGACTTCAGGGTGTAGACTTTACTATAGACGGCCGAGAAGTCGGGCTTTACTTTGTCGAAAAAGGCGACTTTTGCGGCGAACTCGCTGTGTTTGACGAGCATCCACTGCCAGAGTTTGTGATTGCACTAGCAGCTTCCACGGTTGTGAAAGTGCCCACGAGAGAGCTGCGCCGTGAGATTATGGAACTACCAGAAGTGATGGCGATGCTGGGCCGACGGCTCGCAACGAAATTGAGGCACATGACACTGCAGCGTTCGCTCCTGAGTCTGCCGAATATCGGGCAACGTGTATGTTACCAGTTGTGGTTGCTTGTCGATGCACAGGACAGAAATAAGTCGGGATCAGAGAAGGTGGCCCATGAAATCGCAAACCCCCCTACGCAGAAGGAAATTGCGATCATGCTGAATTTGAGCAGAGAGACTGTGACGCGCGTATTCCAGGCCCTCCAGACCCGGCAAATTGTAAAGCGCGACGGCCCCGCGCGATTAATCATCGTCAATCCGACCATTCTAAAGCAGCTAGCGAATGGGTCTGACGAACTTTGAGGCCAGCGGCAGAGTCCAGCGCCCCGATTTATAATGCAGTGGTACTGGGGGTGAAGCCCACTCAGCCGATAAACCGATAGCACGCCATGTAGGCGATTTACCGTCGCGGCACTTGAATTAGCGGATTCTGAACGCATTTAGTAGCGACTCTAATAAAGTGATCTCACAACTTAACCATAGGATACTCAAGGCATGACGACCAAAAGTGCCAACAAGAGCGAACTGTTGCTCACTCTGAAAGCCTGCAAGGAATATTTTGTGTTCGCAGGCATATTTAGTGCCGCAGTCAACATCCTACTGCTAACTCCAATTATCTACATGCTTGCGGTTTATGATCGGGTGGTTACCAGCGGCAGCTTATCGACGCTGGCGATGCTTACGATTTTGATGGTTTGTTTGTTGATGGCCGTCGGCGGTTTTGAGTGGGTGCGCTCTATGATTCTGGTGAGCGCGAGTAGCCGTCTGGAATCATTACTGCGCTCGCGGGTCTCAGACGCCACATTTAAACGTTCTCTGCTTACCGGAGGCATGGTAACCAACGCTCAGCCTATGACAGACTTGACTGCGCTGCGACAGTTCCTGACTGGAAACGGGTTATTTGCCTTTTTTGATGCGCCTTGGTTTCCCATCTATATTGGCATTATGTTTATGTTTCACCCTTGGTTTGGTATTGCGGGAATCCTTAGCGGTATTGTGATGGTTGCGTTAGCTTACGCCAATGAAGCATCGACTAATTCTTTAATGAAAGAGGCCAACAATGAATCGAATAAAGCCTCCAACAAATTTCAGGGTAGCTTGCGCAATGCTGAGGTAGTAGCTGCAATGGGTATGGCTGAAGATATCCAAATACGCCAGAACGCCCTTTTTGATGGCGTACTTCAGAAACAGGCCATTGCCAGCAAAAAAGCTGGAATGTGGGGCGGCATCTCGAAGTCCTTTCGTCTGATAGTTCAATCCCTCACCTTAGGGCTGGGTGCCTACCTTGCTCTGAACCAGCAAATTTCGCCGGGCATGATGATTGCCGGATCTCTATTGCTGGCACGTGCGCTCGGGCCAATTGATTTGCTGGTTGGCACTTGGAAAGGGTTCTCTCTGGCACGAGCTCAATATGCACGCCTGCAAGAACTTTTGAAACACATCCCCCCCGATGCTGAATCCATGAGCCTGCCTGCCCCTGAAGGTAGGTTGAGTGCCGAGCAAGTAACTATCGCCCCCCCGGGATCGAAGAATCTAGTGGTGCGCGGCGTCTCATTCGAACTAGCACCGGGCGAAATTTTGGGTATGGTTGGACCAAGCGCTTCGGGCAAGTCAACCCTTGCCCGCGCTCTCTTGGGTATTTGGCCTTGTTACGCTGGCAAAGTGAGGTTAGATGGCGCCGACATCGCGTCCTGGAAACGGGAGAAACTCGGCCCCTTCATTGGCTACTTACCGCAAGATATCGAGCTATTTGACGGCACGATTGCCGATAACATCGCACGCTTCAGGGGCGCTGATTCAGAGGAGATAGTCGCCGCCGCCAGACTGGCAGGCGTGCATGAGATGATTCTCCACCTACCTAACGGCTATGACACTACCATCGGAGGAGCCGGCGGCATTCTTTCTGGTGGTCAGCGACAGC
>Ga0163109_10001676_pt1 | contig 17500 bp, 20 predicted proteins | sample CRUFie1St13metaG_FD_108704 | JGI IMG/M metagenome (GOLD analysis project Ga0163109, IMG submission 108704) | Marine microbial communities from the Costa Rica Dome - CRUD Field 142mm St13 metaG | ecosystem: Environmental > Aquatic > Marine > Oceanic > Photic zone | place: Costa Rica: the Eastern... | reverse complement strand
GATTAAAAGAATCTGATTGGGATTCAGTTATTAATGTAAATCTTAAAGGTTGTTTTAATGGAATAAAAGCAGTTTCAAAATATATGTTAAAACAGAAAACAGGTAAAATTATCAATATCAGTTCAATTATTGGTCTTTCAGGTAATATTGGACAAGCAAATTATGCTGCCTCCAAGGCAGGTATAATAGGTTTAACAAAATCCGCAGCAAAAGAGCTTGGTAGTAGGAATATTCAAGTGAATGCAATTGCACCTGGTTATATTGAAACAGAAATGACAGATCAATTGAAAGCAGAAACCAAAACAAATTTCATAAACAAAATTCCACTAAATAAATTTGGAAAAGTTAGCGATGTTTCAAATTTAGTATTGTTTTTAGCTTCAAATAATTCAAATTATATCACCGGTCAAACAATAACCATTGATGGTGGTCTAACTATTTAAAATAAAGGAGAAAAAAAATGTCAGAAGATACAAAAATTAAAATACATGAAATTATCATTGATAAACTAGGAGTTAATGAATCAGCTATTACAAAAGACGCAAAATTTATTGATGATCTAGGTGCAGACTCTTTAGATACTGTCGAATTAATTATGCAATTCGAAGAAGAATTTAATTTAGAAATTCCTGATGAAGACGCCGAAACTATAACTACAGTTGGAAAAGCAATAGATTATATAAAATCAAAATTATAGTTTCTAATGCTTTCTAGACGTGTAGTTATAACAGGAGTTGGAGTTGTTTCACCGATCGGAAACAATGTTTCCGATTTCAATAATTCTCTTAAAAACGGAGTCAATGGTATAAATGATATTACACTCTTTGATAAAGAAAAATCATCTATTAAAATTGCTGCTGAAGTAAAAAATCTAGATTTTAATTCTTTTATTGATAAAAAAGAATTGAATAAGATGGATCGATTTACTCAATTTGCTGTAATTGCCTCTGATCAAGCTGTTGAATCATCAAACCTTAATAGCTATAAGAGTTTAGATAAAGAGCGAGTTGGAGTAATTATAGGTTCAGGTATTGGAGGAATATCAACCTTGACTGAACAACACATTCGATTACAAAAATCTCCTAAAAGAGTCAGCCCATTTTTTATACCTTCTCTGATTTCTGATATCGCTGCTGGACATGTTTCAATTAAATATGGTTTTAAAGGTCCAAATTATGGTCTTGTATCTGCTTGTGCAACTGGTACTCACGCTATAGGTGATGCATATAGAATGATTCAATATGGCGATTCTGATGTGATTATAACTGGTGGTACAGAAGCCTCGGTTCACCCTCTTGCTATTGCTGGTTTTGCTAATATGAGGGCTTTATCAAAAAATCCAAACTATAATGATGCTTGTAGACCCTTTGATTTAAATCGTGATGGTTTTGTGCTTGGAGAGGGCTCTGGTGTAATTGTTTTAGAAGAATATGAACACGCTTTGAAAAGAAACGCAAATATTCTATGTGAAATTGTTGGATATGCTGCAACAGGCGACGCATTTCATTTAACCTCACCTGCACCTAATGGGGAGGGAGCTGCAAGGTCAATGCAACTAGCTCTTAATGATGCTAAAATTAGTTGTAATTCAATAGATTATATAAATGCACATGGTACATCAACTCCTTACAACGACAAATTTGAAACAGCTGCTATTAGATCTACATTCAAAAAATACGCTGATACTATTTCTATATCTTCTACTAAATCAATGACAGGCCATCTTCTTGGTGCTGCAGGAGCAGTTGAAGCTATAAGTTGTATATTATCTATTAAGAACGGTTATGTACCTCCAACGATAAATTATCAAACACCTGATCCAGATTGTAATTTAAATTATACTCCCAATAAATTAGTCTATAAAGATATAGTCTATGCGATGTCAAATACATTTGGTTTTGGTGGACACAATTCAACTATTATCTTCAAAAAAAAATAATTTATTGATCAAATACATTTATAATTTTTTAAAAAATAAAAATTACAATACAAATAATAGTAGTTCTGTTGAAAATAAAATAGAATATATTTTTAAAGACAAGCTTAAGCCATATATTGCCTTAACACATAAATCTATTGAAGCAAAACCAAATTCAAATTACGAACGATTTGAACTAATTGGTGATTCTATTATAAATTTAATTGTCACAGATTGGTTATCACAAAAATATCCAAATGATAATGAAGGACAAATCACTACAAAAAGAGCATCAATAGTTAATACTAATTTTTTATCAAAGATTTCACAACAAATTGGATTAGAAAAAAATCTAATTATATCAAAAGGAGTCGATATGAAAAATGAAATTGTTTCAAAAAATATAAATGCAGATTTATATGAATCAATAACTGGAGCTATTTTTTTAGATAGTAACTATGAAACAGTTAAAAAATTTGTATTGAGAACTTTAGTTAAAAATTATGATTTATTAGAAAAAAAACTTAACTACAAAGGTCTTTTAATTGAATTTTGTCATAAAGAATTTAATAAACCGCCAATATTTAACATTACTTCAGTTAAAGGACCTGATCATAATAAATCATTTAAAGTTTGTGTTAAATTAGAAAATAAATTATATTTTTACGGAGAGGGTAAAAGCATTAAAAGAGCACAACAAGAAGCTGCTAAAAATGCATTAAAATCTCAAAAAATCATTTAAAATAGAGTATCTTTTTTAATATAGTCAATTCTATCTCTTAATTTGGCAGCTACTTCATATTCTTCATCAATAATTGCTTTTTTTAAAGCATTTTCTAAATTTTCTAACGCTTTATAATCACTCTGAATCGATTTTTTTTCAATACTTCTTTTTTGTATTTTTGGTTGAAAACTGTTTGGTTCTTGGGAATTTATTAATTTGTCACATACGTAAATATTTGCAGACGTTTTTAATGCTATTACTATAGCATCGCTTGGTCTAGAATCAATTTCTAATAATTTATTATCAGGATATCTTAATATTATTGAAGCAAAATATGTCCCATTATGACTACCTTTTATTTCGATTTTGTGGACTTTACAATTAAATTTTTCTAAAATATTGTATATTAAATCATGTGTCATTGGTCTTGGAAGCTTTATTTTTTCAATTGCCATAGCAATAGATTGAGCTTCCATGGTTCCAACAATAACACAAAATTCGTTGTTACTTTTTTCTTCTGTTAGAAGAACTTTATATGCTTTTGCTGGACTGTAATAAGATATTTTATTTACTTTAACTAATTTCATTTTAATAGCTCTTTTAATTTTTGTATTTTTTCTACTGGCGATGGATCTATCTTATTTAAAATTGCTAAATAATAGCTAATCCAATCAGTTAATATTATAAACTTTAAAAATCTTTCAGTGAAGTTTTCACCACTAACTTCTAATATTTTGTTAACAATATTTGAATTTTCTAATATTTTTTTTGTAATACTAATTCTCTTTTCAATTTGGCTAATATCATCTTTATCTTTGAGCCATATTACAATTAGATTTTCATTGTCATACCACCCTTCAATTTCATTATGATTCATTTCAGGAAGCAGATTATGAAAAGCAATCATCTTTGAATTTTCTTGTAACTGACCTTTGAACCTTAATGCTACTATTTCAGTTGTACTGGAACTTCCATAAATAACTGGTATTTTATTTGATAAAATTTTTGCCCATCTTAATGCTTCGTTATTATTATTATATTTGGACAATTCTAATGAATATTTTTTAAGTATATTAGTTATTGAATCTAATTTTTGAATAACATTATAGTTAATTAGATTCGTCCTAATTAATGAGAAAAATACAGCCATCATAGAATACCCAACAGCAGCCCTTGGTTGATAGTTTTTAGGAATCTGAAATATATCGTGGTTATTTCTTTTTGCTATTTTAGTTAAAGTTCCTCCAGTTGATATAATAATGACATTATTAGTTTTTTTGCAAGCTTGTTCATAACCTGTAATTGTCTCTTCTGTGTTTCCAGAATAGGAAGAAGCAATAACTAATGTATTGGCACTAATCCAATTAGGGATATTATAATTTCTATTGACAAAAATTGGAATAGTATACTCATTTTTAATAATAGACATACATATCTCAGCACCAATTGCAGATCCACCCATTCCTAAAATAACTACATTTTTAATATCTTGATATTCGTTTTTCAACACATATGAATCATATTTGATAATCATTTCATTTATTTGATCTGGAAAAGATTCAATTGATAATTTCATATCAGATTTATCAATCGCTTTGATATTGTCCTTGTTAAATGTCAATTTATTTCCTTCTGTTTAAAATATGCATTGAATAAGAATGTAAAAAAGATGTATCAAAATTTAAATCATTTAGGATTTTATTAGCTTCAGAAAAAATTTCATTTATTTTACATTCGGTTTCTTTCTTAACTCCTTTTTCTACTAATAATTTTCTAACTACATCTATACCCTTATTAAAATCTTTTTTTGATAATTTGATTGCATCTTGTATTAATTTTGAACATTTTAAATTAGCTAAAATCATTAAAAATGTTTTTTTATTGAGCATAATATCACTTTGTAAACTTTTACCCATTTTTTTAGAATCAGAAAATATTTCTAAATAATCATCTTGAATTTGGAAACCTCTTCCCAAAAGTATACCATATTCTCTTAACTTACTGGCATCATAATTATTTACTTCAGCTGTAACAGCTCCAATTTCTGTACACATCCCTAACAAATATCCAGTTTTTAAATCAATCATTTTCATATATTCATTAATTGAAATTTTCTGTTTACTTTCAAATTCTTTATCAAGAGCTTGGCCTTCACATACAGCAAGTAAACCTTTTGTAAAAATCTTTACTACCTTTGAATTATTTTGATAATTTTTAATCAAATTATTCAATGAAACCGACAAGATTAAATCTCCAGTTAAAACACCAGTTCCTAAATCCCATTTTTCATGTACAGTCTTTAAACCACGCCTTACCTTATCATCATCCATTATATCATCATGAACCAACGTAAAATCATGAAACATTTCAATTGATAGGGCAGCTGGTAATGCATTTTCAATATTACCTTTACATACATGATTTGTTAATAAAGTTAAAATCGGACGAACTCTTTTTCCATCTGAATTTATCACATAGTTAAATACTTCAACTAAAGATTTTGGACCATTTTTATAAACAGTTTTTAATTTTTTGTTTATAAGATTTTCATAATCATTAATTAAATTATCAAAATTCAAGTTTAATATCTCCAAATTCTTTCAATTTATTTAAAATTTCTTTTTTAATGATTTGCATTTTATCTTCTGTTTTGGCTTCAAATCTACATACAATAACTGGTTGAGTATTTGATGCTCTAACTAAACCCCATCCATCTTTAAAGTTTATTCTTACTCCATCAATGGTATCACATTGATAATTCTTTTGGAAATAATTGAGTGCTTTTTTAGAAATTATAAATTTTTCTTCATCATTTTTACAATCAAAGCGTAACTCAGCCGTTGAAAAATATTTTGGAATTTTACTTATAATTTGAGATAAAGTTTTATTTTGTTTAGATAATAGCTGTGCTAATCTTAAAGATACATAAATTGCGTCATCAAAACCATAAAAATTATCTGCAAAGAATATATGACCACTCATTTCTCCACCAAATTTAGATTTTTCTCTATACATTTTATCCTTAATTAATGAGTGACCAGTTTTCCATATTACTGGTTTGCCTCCTAATCTAGTAATTTCGTCTTCAAGAGATTTAGAGCATTTTACATCATAAATAATCTTATCACCTTTACTTATTAGTTCAGGTAAGAAAATTGCCATCAAAATATCAGACCTTATGATATTACCTTTTTCATCAACTACTACAATTCTATCTGCATCTCCATCGTATGCAACACCAAAATCATAATGATTTTTTTTTATAGTGTTAATAAGAACATCAAGGTTTTTATCTACAGTTGGATCAGGATGGTGATTAGGGAATGTACCATCAACATTACAATATAGTTTTGTTGTATTAATTTTTAAATCTTCAAAAATCTCTGGAGCGACTAGACAACCTGAAGCATTACCACAATCCATTGCAACACTTAATGGTCTAGAAATTTTTATTTTTTCTAACAACATTTTTTTGTAATCAGGAATAATATTTTTTTTACCCAAAGTACCCTTTTGGGCTTTGGTAAATTTATTATTTAAAATAATATTTTTTAGTTCCTGAATTTGTTTACCATAAAATGCTTTTTTATTAAAAGATAGCTTGAACCCATTATAATCTGATGGATTATGGCTGCCTGTTATTTGTACTGCACCATCAAAATCATATTCGTACATACTAAAATAATTTGTAGGTGTTGGCACAATTCCTCCATCAATTACATCTACACCACTAAATAATAAACCCTCTATGAATTGACTTTTGAGATTTGGTGTAGTTAACCTAATATCACCAGTAACAATTATATTTTTCTTATTATTATTTATTACAAAAGTTCCAAAGGCTCTTCCAAGATTATAGACTACTTCTTCTGGAAAATCTTCATTTACTATTCCCCTGATATCGTATTCTCTAAAGATAAATTCATTCATATAGTTTTCCTCCAATCAAAATATTTCCTAAACAAATATCACCCTTTGATCCAGTGACATTTTTCATATTCGTAGGTATATTTAAGTATCTAGATAATGCAAGCGTTGCTATTAAAAGAGATTCTTTGTTATCAGAATGTATCCCAAGATTTTGTAGATCTTCAAACATGCTAATTTTTATATATTTTTTTAAATCCTTCATTAAAATGGGATGATGGAAGCCACCACCATTAATATAAATTACAGATGCTCTTCTACTAAATTTAAGATATTTCTTTAAGTTAATCCATATTGATTTAGCTGTAAAACTAACTAAAGTTCTTAATATATCTATACTTTTTAAATAACTATATTTCTGTAAAATTTCTTCAATCATCTTTGTGCCAAACTCATTTCTTCCTGTTGATTTAGGCGGTTTACTAATAATAAAAGGATGCAATAATAAATCATTTTCTAATTTTGTAATAATTTTTCCATCTGTAGAGTATTTCCCATTATAATCAATTGATTCATTCCATATTTTCTTTACAAACTCATCTATTAAAGCCATACCAGGCCCTGTATCAAAACCAAGAACATCATGTTGATTAATTTTATAAGAAATTTTACATAAGTTAGATATCCCACCAATATTTAAAGTATAAGTATCTATTTTTGAATTTTTAAAAAGTAACCAATCTAGGAATGGCATTAATGGAGCTCCATTACCTCCATTGATAATATCTTTTTCTCTAAAGTTATAAACTATTGGAACATTTATTTTTTCATGTAAATACTTTGGATTGCCTACCTGAAGGGTAAATTTTTTGTCAATATGTAAAATTGTTTGTCCATGCGAACCAATCAAATCAATTTTTCTACCTTTTAAAAAATCTATGACTAAATCGCAAAAAATTTTACCCATCTTATCATTTAATGAATTTATTTGCAATGGATTTGCAATATTCATTTTAATTTGATCAATTAAACTAGATTCATATGGGAAAGTATTCCAATCAATAATTTTATAATCAAAATTATAATTATTATCAATATACAAATCACATAGACAGCAATCCAATCCATCCATTGAAGTTCCAGACATAAGACCTAAAACTTTAAATGTTTTATTTTTCATACTAAAAAGTACCAAATTATATATGAATTTTTAAATAAAATATTATTCAATATGCCTGAATTACCAGAAGTACAAACAGTAGTTAATAGTTTAAAAAATAAACTGATTGGAAGAACTATTATATCTATTGAAAATCCCAATGGGTATCTTAATGTATTTCATAAATTATCAATAAAAGATTTTAATAACTATATAACAACGAAAATTATTAAAAATATAAAAAGAATTGGTAAATATATTATTATTGAATTAAATGATGGTTTTATATCTATTCATTTAAGAATGACTGGTAAATTATTGTTTAATGAAAGCTATAAGAAAAAACATATATCTGCAAAATTTTTATTTGAAAAAAATAATTATCTTATTTTTGATGACGTTAGAAAATTTGGAAGAATTTACTACAGTGAAAATTTAAGCTGGTTAAATGAAAAAATTGGGATTGATCCCTTGTCTGTTAATTTTTCTCAGGAATGGTTACACAAAAAGCTGTCCTATAGAAAAAGAATGATAAAATCATTATTATTTGACCAAAGCTTCATAGCTGGTTTGGGAAATATTTATATTGATGAATCTCTATGGAAATCAAAAATACATCCATTAACCATCGCATCAAAACTTTCTAAAAATGATGTAAAAAAGTTACATAATGCAATTGTGAATATTTTAAAAAAAGCTATTAAATTTCAAGGAACTACCATAATCAATTTTTATTTTGATAAAAATAAAAAAGGTAATTATGGTGAAAAATTATATGTATATGGACGTAATAACATGAACTGTCTAAGATGCAATGAAATTATCACCAAAATAGTTGTCTCTCAGAGAGGTACACATATTTGTTATAATTGTCAAAAACAAAAATAAGGAAGAAATAAATGTTAATATCAATAGATGAAATTCAAAAATCTATATCAAAAAAAGGATGGAATTATGATAATAAAAAATTAAAAAAGTCATATGAACTTAAAAATTTTTCAGAGTCAATAAAATTTGTAAACGAAATTGCTAATAAAGCAAATTCATTAAACCATCATCCAGAAATCAATATAAACTTTAACCAAGTAGAAATTAAAATAGGTTCAGTTGAACTAAATGGAGTAACAACAAAATGCGTAAATTTAGCAATACAAATAGATGATTTGTATGTTAGTTGATTGCAAATTGTTGCAATAAATTAAATTCTATTATTTTTAGTGTATCTAAGTGTGTTGATTCCAAAAAAACAGGTGGAGCAAAACCCGCATCATGTGCTTGCTTCCATCTCGATGCACATAAACACCATTTATCACCTGGTTTTAAACCCTTAAAATTATGCATTGTATTTGGTGTAGATAAGTCATTCCCAACTGATTTACTAAAAAGGAGAAAATCTTCAGTTATTAAAACGCATACAGTATGCATACCAAAATCTTCTTTACAAGTATTGCATTGACCATCTCTAAAAAATCCTGTCAATGGATCATTACAACAATCTACCAATGGCTTATTAAAAACATTAATTGAATTACTTTTTTTTATCATTTTAATTTCCTTAACAAATCATATGTGAATAATCCCTCAGCATGACCATCTTTCCAAAAAATTCTAATTGCATAATGACCAATTTTGGTTATTTTTTCTATGGTATATGATGATTGATTTTTAGTTTTTTTAGGCGCTATGTATTTATTCCCAAAAATATCATGTTCTCCTGAGCAGCTTGCACAAGGGCAATTATCTCTTAAAGTAGAATACTTTAAATAGGTTTCTTGATTATCTGACCAACTAATTCCAAGCTCATCATTTAAAGAGATAATATTTTTTATTGAAAGCGACATGGCTTATTTTTCTTTACCTTCGTGATATTCTTCAGCAACTTCTCTCCACTCATTTCGAGATTTAATTGAATTAACAATCGTAATCAAGGCTAATAGTATTGAATAAATTAATATTGCAATCTTACCTTGATATGAATATCTAAAGAAAAGTATCAGAATGAAGTAGAATATCCAAATTAATTTTGTATATGACATAACAATTTTATTATAATAATTTAATAATGAAATTAATATTTTAAATTAGTATTTTAACATATTTAAATTAGATTAAAGTAGGAGATGAAATTTATTTCATAATAACTATATTGTTTTTCAATTTTAATATTTCTTTTTCTGAAAATATTGAATTTAATAACCAGTTTAATAATTACAATACCATTCTAAATACATATGTAGATGACAATGGGCAAGTCAATTATGATGCATTGCGCTCAAATAAAGAAATTTTAAATGATTTCTTATCCTTCATTAAATATAACAGTCCAATAAACAAACCTGATCTTTTTAAAACAAAAAATCATAAAAAAGCATACTGGATTAATGTATATAATGCTCTGGCTATTAAAATAATCATAGATAATCCAAATAAAAATATTTTAGATATATATTTAATTGATCATTTTGTTTTTTTAAAAAAGTTTATTATTGGTGGTGAAAAATACTCACTTTACGATATAGAAAATAAAATTTTAAGAAAAAAGTATTTTGATCCAAGGGTTCATTTTGCAATTAACTGCGCTTCAAATAGTTGTCCTATATTACAAAATAATATTTACAATCCAGATTCTTTAGATAATCAATTAAATACAAATACTTTTAAGTTTATTAATAATTCAAAAAATGTTTTAATCGATAGTGAAAATAAACTCATTTATTTAAATAAAATTTTTAAATGGTATAAAAATGACTTTAATAAAAAATATATAAACATTAATGAATTCATATACAATTTTTTGATTGATAAGAAAAAAATAAATAAAAGCGATTTCTTAAAATTTAAATTAAAATATAATAGTTATGATTGGAAATTAAACAAACAATAAAAATTTAAATATGAAAATTGGAACACTTTGCTATATAAAAAAAAATAATAAAACTTTAATGCTTCATAGAGTAAAAAAAGAAAATGATATGCATAAAAATAAATGGAATGGTCTTGGTGGCAAATTAATTCCAGGTGAATCTCCAGAAGAATGTGTTATAAGAGAAATTAAAGAAGAATCTGGCCTTAATATTAAAACACCATCCTTAAAAGGAATAATTACTTTTCCAAAATTTGACAATATAGAAGACTGGTTAGTATTTGTATTTACAGCTAATCAATTTAGTGGTGAATTAATTGATTCAGACGAAGGTAATCTAAAGTGGATTGATAATTCAGATATACTTAATTTAAATATGTGGGAAGGTGATAGAATATTCATTCCTTGGTTGAATAAAAATAAACTTTTTTCAGCAAAGTTTTATTACTCAAATAATAATTATATAAAACATGAAGTTATATTTTATTAATAATTAATTTCTTTATTATTTAGAAATTTTTTTATTCCTAAAGTTTGATGTAGAGTTGCAATTAAAATTGTAAATACAATTAATTTTTGTGATAACACATGATTTGATTGGTAATAACCTTTAGGCATCCCTATGCTTGGGTCACCACCAAAGATTAACAACCTGACATAAAAAACTAAAAAAATACAAAAAATTAAATACCCCATTGAATATTGATTAGATAAAAAGTTAGATTTAAAAATAATATATGTTTGAACAATACTCACAACTAATAAACTATAAAAAGCAGTGTCAGCAAAGAAAATATGATATTCAAATGCAATATCGGTTGGAAAAATTCCTACACCAGAAAAACAAATACCAGAAATCACACCAAAAAATACTAATAATTTTAAAATAAAATTATGTTTGAACTCTAATTTAAATAAATAAAAAAGATTAATATAGAACATTGATAAAACAAGGCCCATAATAATCAAAGAAATATTAAATATTAAAAATGAAATTATATTTAAATTTTTAAATACATAGAGTTGTCCTAATTGGCTAAGAAAATTATTTTTGATACTATATTCTCCAGTAACATAAAAAAAGCCAGATGCTAAAACAGATAAAACAAAATATACAACTGCATAACGAGGCGCTGATATTAACCAAAATTTATTTTTAAAAAATGAATGCATTTTAACCTGTTATTTTTTTTACAATATCTGTTGTTAAAATATTATGGAATTTACTGTAAAAACTTGGATTAGTTTTTTTAAATATATTAAGCTCATCTTGTGTCCAAGATAAATAAGTAATTTTTTTATCTGCTACTACGTTTGCTGAAGCAGGTTCACCCGTTATAAAACTTAGTTCAGATATAAATTGACCATCAGTTAATGTGGCAATCTTTTTTCCTTCCTTTGAAACACTTGCACTTCCATCAAGAATCAATAATAAATTATTTTGTCTTTCACCTTCTTGAATTATTATTTTTGAACTTTTTGTTATTTTTTTTGACAAGTTTATTAAATATAAGAACTCTTTGTGAGTAAACATATTAAATATAGTATGATAAATATTTTTATATTCATCTGGAATTAATCTTGGTCTTCTTTCATAGTATAGCCAAGCAATTTGAACTATATTTACTGTCATAAAAATACCATTCCAGAACGCTGTAGTATAATTATCACTAAAAGCTAAATTACCAACTAAAATAATAGCTTGAGCAATGGTCATCGTAATTCTTAACCAAAAAATTTCTTTAATTGTTAAAGCTAATAGTATGGTTAAATAACCAATATTTAGAAGTATGTCACTTGGAGCCATTTTATTCCTTTGTATACTATAAAAAGTAATTTAATATATTATTATTTCTTGAATTTATCATAAATAAAAAATGGTATGTATAGGACTATAAAGTAACATATAAAAACAGGTTGTATAAATAATATATAATCAGGTGAAGGATAATCTGAAACAAGGTTTAGAAAAAAATTATCCACTTCTGGAAGTTTGTTAACATAAAAATAATTAGCAGCATCTCCATTAATACTTACACCGATTATTTTATTTAAAAATAATGCTAAAGGAGCAATATAGTTTATCAACAAATAAGTAAATAATAGGCCCTTAAATCTTAATCTGTATTTAAATGCTGTCATAAGCCAAATAATGTTTATGATGATAAGACTATGTTGCATTTGAATACAAAAAACACCTAATAAATTATTTATAATAGTAAAATCTGGTGTAATAATTCCTTGGAAAGCGCCTGAAAATCCAAGTAAAAAAGATACATCAAAAAAAAATTGATTTAAATTATAATTTTTATAAATTGATATTTTTTTTATAGAAAAATAAATACATAATAAAGAGAAATAAAAACTTATTTGACAAAATTGAAGAAAGGGTAAATCTTGTTGAATAGAGAATATATAACTTTTATCTAAAAATATTCTATTAACGTAATCAAAAATTTCTTGAATCAAGCAAAAGCCAATTAGACAAAAAGAAAAGTATCGAATTTTTTTTATATTTCTTAATTTAATTCCATAAAATCCAATACAAATGGTAATTATTGTTGTAATAACAGATAAACAATTATGATAAAAATATTTATCAATTAAACTAAGTTCGATTGTCATAATTTAGCTAATTTACTTATATTGCAACTCATTAACAACATGAGCCATCATTGTTTGATTTAAAGAATGCTTCTTTCCCTTCTTTAAAAGAAAAATAAGCAATAACCAAAGCTCCAATTGAATCAAAATAACCAATATTCAAGTAATGATTAAATAGACTAGATAATAACAATACTAAAGATAATTGCATACATACAATATTACATTTAGCATCAGCTATAATGGCCGCAGAATTGAGTTCACTCCCAACATATTTTTTCCTTTTAATTAAGTACCACATAATTGACAATGAAATCAAAGATATAAAAATACCCCATTTTGTTGTTACAGGTTCATGTGAATTTAGAATATTAATTGAAGAAGTAATTAGTAAACCTAATGTAAGAAAATAAAATGAAAAACCAGTTATTTTTAATGCCATCTTTTCTGAAAAATCAATTTTTTTATTAAACCTCATTAACAAGGATAGATTAAGTATTCCGAAACCAGAAAAAACCTCAACAAAAGAATCTACTCCAAATCCTAAAAGGGCTAAAGTTTCATCATTATATCCAATGTAAATCGATATCAAGCCTTCAATAATATTATATACAATTGTAAAAATTGAAAGATATAAGGCTAAATTAATTAAATGTGGCTTCTTTTTCATTATTTTATATTATAAATTAAAATGTATTTTACATAATACTTTAATAATATAAGGAAAACCATGAAACATTATTTATTACTATCGCTATTATTTATATCTTGTCAAAATAATGAAACAAAAACAACTTCAGTTAAACCAACAGAAATATCAATAGAAGAAAATAACTTTTTAAATATCAACACTACTTTAATTGAGGGAAGTAAATCATATGATATCGATCTTAAAAATAGTGAAATCTTTTGGATTGGTAAAAAAATTTTTAAAAGCCACAACGGATTTCTAAAATTTATTTATGGTAAAATACAAATAAAAGATAATACAGTTTTAAGTGGTCAATTTAAAGTTGATATGAATTCAATAACAGTAGATGATATAAAAAAAGAAAGATCTAATAGAAGTTTAGTTAATCATTTGAAAAATGAAGATTTTTTTGATGTAGAAAAATATCCTTATGCATATTTAAATATAAAAAGTAGCGAAAAGAAAACTGATCAGGAATATTTATTTATCGGAGATTTAACTATTAAAAACATTACAAATCAAATTGAATTTTCTGGTAAAATCAACCGATCAAACGATAAGTATAATGCTGTTATCAAATTATCTTTTGATAGAACGCTGTGGAATATAAAATATGCATCTGGCATTGGCGATAAAGCAATTTTAGATGATATTGAATTAGAAGTAACTATTAATACTAATTAGACAGTATATAATCTATTAAAACTGTAATATCAATGATATCTATATTGCCATCATTGTTATAATCACCATCTTGCAATACAGAGAAACCTAAAATAATATCAACAAGGCTAATAACGTCAATAACGTCAATATTTGAATCGCCATTAAGATCAAAAGACATAATTTCGTAATTTATACTTTCATCGTTAGATAGTGACAATATGACTGGTGTTACAATTCCAGAATCCCATAGCAAATTTTCATTTATATCAACATAAGGTTCATTATAATCCCATTGCTCGTTATTATTTAAATCACTAAATTGTTCAGCTTGATAATTACTGTAAATTATTAAAGTATCTACCAAACCGCACGTAATCGTATCATTTATGTACTTATAATTAATATCAATATTGATATTTTCGCTAGGCAATATAGAACCAAAAATAAATGAAGAATAAAAATTATCATTAACAAAATTTATTTCTTCAATATTCAATATTTCTTGTCCTGTATTTTTAATATTTAAAGATTTTGATTCATTATAATCTCCAAACTCCAAACTAGAATCAACATCAATGATTGGTTGGGACTCATAACCTTGTCCTAAAATTTGTATTTGTTTAAATGAATTGTCGTAATCATTTGTTTCAAAATATAATATATTTGAATATGTCTCAATTTCATTTGGAGAAAAAGATATTTGAATATTTAATGTATCATTGTTTCCATAAAATAATGTATGTTCATTATCATCGCTTACATTGCAAGAAACTTCATCTAACATACATTCAAATACTTCGTCATTTGAAGATATTAGAGTTATATTTTTTATAATTAAATCACCATATCCTTCATTGGTAATATAAAAATCTAAAATTTTGCTATCATTTATCATGACGTAAGAAAAATTTATTTCATCAATAAAAACATTTACCTTAGGATCAAAATTTGGCATTTTATTGGAATTATAATCTCCAGGATATAAAATTTCATCAATGAATGGTTCACCTTCATCATAAATACCATTACCTAATCCAGGAATCCAATTTTCACTATTTTCGCAAAATGATAAATTATTAATTTGACAATCAAAAAATATTTCTGCGTTATCCCAAGTGCCATTACCAAAACTACTCTGCCAACTAATATCGTCACTACAAATTAAATTATTATAATTATCTAAACCACAGTCAATAAATTCTTCAGCGTCATCCCATATGTTATTACCGTTTAAATCAAAAAATTGTTCAGCATCATCCCAAATACCATTACCTAAAGTATCTTGCCACAAAGAATCAATAGAACATATTGATGAATCACTATTAATTAAAGCACAATCTATAAATTGCTCAGCTGAGTCCCAATAACCATTGCAATTTTTATCTATATAAACTTCATTGTTATCCCAAATACCATTTTCATTCTCATCTATAAATTCTTCAGCATTGTCCCAAATGCCATTTCCATTCTCATCAGTAAATTGCTCAGCATCATCCCAAATACCATTCCCATTTTTATCAATAAATGCTTCAATTCTGTCCCAAATGCCATTTCCATTATCATCAGTAAATTGCTCAGCATCATCCCAAATACCATTCCCATTTAATCTTTTAGATTTAGCCCAATTATTTTCCAAATCATTATTATATACTGATAACTCAACCCAATAGTCAACTTGACAATCATAATCATCTAAATCACATATATTCCCACATTGTATTTCATTTTGAGCAATACTCCAGCTCAAACCATTTTCTATACAATTTTCTGAATCTGTATAATTTGATACTAATTGATCTCCATCAAAGCATTTTTCTTCTTCAATTTCACAATATGGAATAAAATTTTCAGTGTTTTTTAGAGCATAAGAATACCCTTGATCTTGAAAAGAATCAATATCCCACTCTAATTTATCTCTTACAATATAGCTTAAGTCACTTTTCCTTGACATTAATAAAATTTTATCTGCACCATTAAAAAGCGTAAAATCTGAATACGCATATTCATAATCTATATAAATTCCACCGTTGGTTGCAAAGTCAGCATTATTTCCTATTACCACATAACCTTTTGCTGGTATAATTAAATCCTCTTCAATTATAAATTCTTCTAATGGATTATCTTTATCATCTGATATTTTCCAATTTTTGAGTGATCTATCAGTATTTTCGTTATTATACAATTCAAACCATTCTCCTTGTGAATCACTAACATAAAATGGGTTCTTCATTACTTCATTTATTATAATATCAGCACAGCCTACATTGTCACCAAAACATTCTCCACAATTATCTCTATCAATATCAATACAACAATGAGCTGAAGAATTAAAATCCCATTCACCATTACCCATATCATCTATCCATCCATCCATTCCTTCACACAATGTAAAATCTTCATTACAATCATTAAACTCTTCACCAAGATCATATTCACCATTGTTGTTATCGTCAATATATTCTTCACCTACTGAATATGAATGATTTTCATCTACAGATGCATTACCAAAACAATTACCATTACAATCATATGCTCCAGCATATTCATCAGGAGAGTTATAATAGGAACAAATATAAACATCCCCTGTACACTCTTGATCAGAATTCACATCACAGTTACAACATACACCACATTCATCAATTTGAGCATTATCACCCATCCAAGAACAATCATCCGTACCAAGTTTAGTAACTAATATATTATAATTTTCATTTTGGCTATATGAAATAGATGCTCCTGAAACAGTATAACCATTACCATTCATATCAACTAAAACAGAATTGAAAAAATCATCTTTATCTCCACCAAGCTTTAAGTCCCAAATTAAGTTTCCATAAGTGTCAGTTTTTAAAATCCATGAGTCATATGCATTCTTATATTCATCGAAAGATTCACCAGATATAATATATCCGCCATCTAATGAAGATGAAACTGATCTACCACCATCATCTAAATCATTTCCATAAATTTTGACCCAATTATTATTATATTTATCCCATACACCATTT
>Ga0163109_10001675_pt1 | contig 17500 bp, 13 predicted proteins | sample CRUFie1St13metaG_FD_108704 | JGI IMG/M metagenome (GOLD analysis project Ga0163109, IMG submission 108704) | Marine microbial communities from the Costa Rica Dome - CRUD Field 142mm St13 metaG | ecosystem: Environmental > Aquatic > Marine > Oceanic > Photic zone | place: Costa Rica: the Eastern... | reverse complement strand
CCAAAACATGGAATGTCAAAACTTTCTGAAACTATAATTGATAATAGCAATTTAGATGTAACCTATGATAAGAAAGTTTTAAAAGTAAACAGCAATAAAGTTTTTTTTGAATCTGGAGATGATGAAGAATATGATATTCTAATATTTTCTATTCCAATAAGGAATATCAATAAACTCTTAAATACTAATTATCAAAGTGAATATTTTACAAATAAAACTATATATATTGCATCTACTGTCAAGAAATTAGGTAAATCAATCCTACTGATTCCTAATAAAGATATAGCACTAAATTCTATTCAATGTCTCTCAAATGTATCAAAGTCATATTCGAAAAACGGAAGATCTCTTTATTCAGCATCAACTTTAGATGGAGATGTTAGTGACAATGAATTATTAAAGGAATTCAACAAGGTTACAAATATATGCAAAGAGGATTCAAAAATTATAAAAAGCTATACGCTTCCTTATGCACTTCCTGCAACTTTTACATCAATTAGTTCTAAAGATAATCATTATTATTGTGGTGATTGGAATAACGAACCTTCTATTGATGGAGCAATAAAAAGTGGACGCTTAGTAGCAAATCAAATCAATGAATAAAAGTAAGTTAAATAAGTTATCATCAAGTAATATTGACAGAATAATAGCATTAGCCTGGGAAGATGAGGTACCATTCAAATCCATTAAGTATCAATATGGAATATCTGAAGCTGATGTAATTAAAATTATGCGGAAAAATATAAAAAGATCTTCATTTAAAATGTGGAGAAAAAGAGTTACAAGTAGAATTAGCCGCAAATCTGACAAGTATTAACCTAAGCTATATAAAAGAAATACCGTATAAATTTGTTTAATTAACATATTTGTTTTAATTTTATGCACGTTTTGCACGTTATTATGAAAGAAAAAATAAATATAGCATGGTTAAAAAGAGATTTAAGAATAAGTGACAACTTGGTTCTTGACGCATGCGAACGTGATTGTTGTCCATATTTAATAATTTATATTTTTGATTCTGATATTATTAAAGCTGATAATATTGCAAAGAGACATTTACAGTTTATTTATCATTCTATTAAAGATATGAATTCTCAATTAAAAAACTATAATAGATCTGTAAAACTTCTATATGGATCTTCAACTAAAATATTAAAAGAATATTTAAATTCATATGATGTAAAAAATATTTTCGCTTATCAAGAAAGTGGTATTAAAGAAACCTATGTAAGAGATATCAAAATAAAGAAATTATCAAAAGAGTTTAATACAAACTTTAAGGAATTTGAAAAAGATTGCGTAGAAAGAGGGTTAAAGAATCGTACTGGGTGGGATTCCAGATGGTTTAAAAAAATGAATGAAGGTATTACAAAAAATATCTTTACCTTAAACACTTTCGAAGATACTATTAATAATTTTGAACCTCCAAAGTCATTTATAAATGATATATCTAGTTATCCACAAGAGTATGTTAAACCAGGATATAAAAATGCAATTGAAACCCTTACATCTTTCTTAGATAATCGCTCTCAAAATTACAATAAACATTTATCAAAACCCCTACAGAGCAGAAAGAGCTGTAGTCGTATATCACCTTATCTTTCTTGGGGAAATATAAGTTCAAAACAAGTATATCATTTTTTAAAAAATCATAAAAAAACAAAAGGTATTCCAGGTTTCTTAACAAGGCTAAAATGGAGGAGTCATTTTATTCAAAAATTTGAATCTGAACATCAAATTAGCTATAGATGTGCAAATAAAGTATTTGAAAAAATGAAGTATACAAATGACTCTTCAATAATAAATAAATGGAAAAACGGTGCAACAGGATTTCCTCTTGTTGATGCTAATATGATTTGTTTAAAGAAAACTGGTTGGATTAATTTTAGAATGAGAGCAATGTTGGTATCTATCTTCAGCTATCAATTTGATTGCAATTGGAAACTTGGAGCAAGACATCTTGCTGAACTTTTTTTAGACTATGAACCAGGCATACATTATTCTCAGTTTCAAATGCAGTCAGGAACTACTGGCATTAATACAATAAGAATGTATAATCCGATAAAGCAGTCTAATGATCATGACCCAAACGGCGTTTTTATAAAAAAATGGATTCCTGAATTAAGAAATATTCCCGTAGAATACATTCATGAGCCGTGGAAAATGCCACCTCTAATTAATACTTTATCACAGGATTCTATTTATAATAATCCTTGTGTTAATATAGTAGAATCAGCTAAAGCTGCTAGAACTAAAATTTGGTCTTTTAAGGCTTTAAAAGAAGTTAAAAATGAAAATAAACGTATACTTCATTTACATGTAAGAAATAATATTAGGAGCGCATAAAGATGAATTCAATCTATCAAAGTGATTTCCCAAAAGAAATAATAAGTGGTTCGTTTGTAAGACAAGATAGTTCATTTAGAAAATATATATCCAAAAGAAGTGAATTTAGTCCAGACCCCAAAAGATATCATATTTACTTATCTTATGCATGTCCATGGGCACATAGAGTTCTAATTACCTTAAAATTAAAAGAACTCGATAAAGTAATTTCACACTCTTTTGTCGATCCAATTAGAGATGAAAGGGGTTGGAAATTTGATGATGATAAATATGTAGATAGAATAAATAATTTTAATTATTTATCAGAAGCATATCATCAAACTGATAAAACTTACAATAAACGTGTTACAGTTCCAGCATTATGGGATAAAGAAAAAAAAATAATCGTTAATAATGAATCATCTGAAATAATAGAAATGCTCAATAATGAGTTTGAAAAATATTCAAATCGAATAGATTATTTACCTTTAAATCTTTTAAAAAGTATGTATGATATGAATGACTACATATATACAAATATAAATGATGGTGTTTATAAATGTGGATTTGCTACAAATCAATCAATTTACGAAGATGAAGTGAAAAAACTATTTTCAGCTCTAGATTTGATTAACTCACATCTAAGGGATAAAAAATATCTTTTTGGAGATGTTTTAACATTAACAGATATAAGACTATTCGTAACACTGATTAGATTTGATATGGTATATTATTCTCATTTTAAAACATCAATTAAGCACATATATGATTATGATAATTTATGGCGTTACACAAAAAAGATATATAACCACGATAAGATAATAAATACTGTTAATTTTGATGAAATTAAAAGACACTATTACCTTACTCATAAACAACTAAATCCATCTAAAATTATACCCGAAACAGATTATATTTTGGATTTACTAAATTCTTAGGAGCTTATCATGAAAATTATTTTACTTTTCATAGGTCTAATAACTTTAAACGGATGCAGTACAATGTATTTAGGCATCAAAAAATATGATAATTTTAACCCAGAAATTCAAGCTGATAAATTAGGTCCAAATGTTGAAATTTGGGAAGATGGAAGAAGGTCAGGAGAAAAAACTGGTGAATATGAATGGTGGTATTTTGATACAAAGCTGGATAACGGCAGTGTAGTTGTCGCATATTTTTGGACACTAAAAGCATTTAAAGAAATTTTTTATATTGGGGTAAATTATGACCACCCTGATGGAACTAGTTACAAAAAAATTAAATTTTTTAATAAAAAAGATATAAATATAGAAGTTAAAAAATGTGATTTGAAATATAGAAACAATGTTTTCAAAGGTGATTTATTTGAATATGAAATTAAAATTGATCCAAAAGATTTTGATGGTTTTGGATTTGATATTACTTTGAAATCTAAGGTACCCCCATACAGGCCCCAAGATGGAATTATTTCTGCTGGTGATGATTTTTTTGCCTGGTTAGCAGCTGTACCGAATGGGAATGTTACTGGCTCTTTAACAAACAATGGGTTAACTAGACAAATATCAGGTGATGGTTATCATGATCATAATTGGGGAAATATCCCATTACAAAGGCTTTTTGATGATTGGGTTTGGTTTCGTGGTACTGTAGATACATATACAATAATAGGTTTCGAGCTAAATACCTCTGACAAAAGAGGGGGGTACTCAATTCCTGGAATATTCGTAGGAGATAGTACAGGTGTAATCTATGAAAGCTTTGGTCAGAATGGGATTTTTACTGCAAAAGAAAACCTTATAACTAATCTTTATAAAAAAAATAATGAAACCTTTTTTTCAAAATTTAAGGTGTTAACAAAAGATAATTTATCTGTAGAAGTTGATGGTTATGAGGTCATTGAAAATCTTGCTTTATTTGAAGTTTCTAACACTCCATTGATACCATTGTTTTTTAGATTTTCAAAAATCGATCCTTATTATACTCGATACAAAAGTACTGTAAATCTTGAACTTCCAAGTGGTGAAAAATTAGAAGGCGATGCTGTTCTAGAAATAATGGACTTAAAATAAATTGCTTTCTATCCTAAAAAAACCAACATTCCTGCTTTTCTTTTTAGGAAATATTACATCATTAATTGGCTTCGGATTTAACCTTATAGCTGTAAGCTGGCTTGTCTTAAGCGAAACCGGTTCAGAATTTGCTCTTGGAAAAATTATGGCATCTGCAACAGTTCCTGGTCTTATAATATCTTTCTTTACGGGATATATAATAGATAAAACCAATAGAAAATGGCTGATGGTTTTTTTAGATATATTTCGAATAATAACGATATCTTCATTCTTGATTTTTCTACAATTTAATGAATTCAAGTTAATCTACTTATATCCTGTAGTTTTCTTTATGGGTATTGGAAATTCTCTTTTTTGGTCGACATCACAAGCATTTACACAAGAAATAGTATCTGAAAAAGAATACTTTGATGCAAATAAACTTTTATCAGCTAGCTATCAGATTGGCTCAATTTTAGGTGCAGGAATAGGCGGTTTTATCGTTCATTACTATAGTCCCTTTGCAGCTTTATGGATAAATGTATTAACATACCTATTATCTGCCATTTTTATTTCATTTGCACCATTTAAGAAAAAGGTAAAAGAAGAATCAAGTAAGAATATTATAAATTCTCTTTTTAAAGGTGTTAAATATCTTAAAGAAAGAGCGGATATAACAGTACTGTCAACAACAACAATTTTATCTGATGTAGCGATATGGGGAGCACTTTCTGTTTTGACAATTTCAATATCTATCGAAATATTTGATAAAGGAAGCTGGGGGTACGGTGTTCTCGATGGTATGTATGGAGTAGGAGCTTTTTTATCAATAATTATTGTTGGCTATTTAACGGATAATTACTCAAGAAGAAGTGTACTTCAAAGCTGCTATTTATTAGGATTTATCTCTCTTCATTTTTCCTCTATAATGCCAAATATATTCTTAGCTTCACTTTTCTTCTTTATTTTGGGTATAAATATCAATGCAAGCAGGGTAATCACAAGAACGATTCTTATGGAAAATATAAATAATAAAATAATGGGTAGAGTTCAAACCGTCCTTGGTATATATTCTAGAATAATGGTTGTTACCAGTTCTCTAGTTACTGGTTATATTATAGAGAATTATAGTATTGATTCAGCAGTATTTTTTACCTGCATGCACTACTTTATAGCATTCCTTGGAATTTCACTGGTTGGTAAGGTGTGGATCAAATCGAGAGAATATCTTTATGGAAATTAATAAGAAATCAGTTACTTTAATATTTCCAAATCAACTTTTTAAGGATAGTCCGATTCTTGACAATATTAACATTAATAATAATTCTGTTTATCTGATTGAAGAATTATTGTTTTTTAAACATTACAAGTTCCACAAACATAAGATTGCATTTCATCGATCATCCATGAAAAAATATGAAGATTATCTCACAAACAAAGGAATTACTGTAAAGTATATAAATAGTTATGAGAATCAATCAGATATACGAATATTTTTAGATAATCTTGATAATGGTTATATAGCTGAAATTAATATTTATAATCCTGCTGATGATTGGCTGTTAAAAAGAATCAACAATCATAGAAAAAATATACAGTTAAATCAATATCCTAATCCCTTATTTATAAATAGCGATTTCGATTTAAAAGATTTTTTTAGATCAGATAAAAAGAGCTATTCACACGCTGTTTTTTATAAACAGCAAAGAAAAAAACATAATATACTTATGATAAATAATGATTCACCTGTAGGTGGTAAATTCTCATTTGATACTGAAAATAGAAAGAAATATCCAAAAAATGAAAATCCTCCAAAAATAAGTCACCCTAAAAGTGATAAATACTGGGTAGAAGCAATTAATTATACAAATAAATACTTTTCTGATAATTATGGCGATTTATCTACAACTCAATACTATCCGAATGATTTTAACGGTTCAGAACAATGGTTTGACAATTTTTTAAAACATAGATTTGAAAAATTTGGTGATTATGAAGATGCTGTTGTAGATAACCAGATTTTCCTTAATCACAGCATACTTACACCTATGCTAAATGTTGGCTTAATTCTCCCCAAAGAGATTATTAACAAAGCGTTAGCATATGCTGACAATAATGATATACCTATTAATTCACTTGAAGGCTTTATTCGTCAAATTATTGGATGGAGAGAATTCATCCGCGGGATGTACATTGCTAAAGGTTCTTTTAGTAGAACACAAAACTTTTGGGGATATAAAAGAAAGATTCCAAATAGCTTTTATGATGGCACAACAGGTATTCCTCCTATAGATGACTCTATTCATAAAACTTTAAAATATGGATATTGTCATCATATTGAAAGATTGATGGTGCTAGGTAATTTTATGTTACTTTGTGAATTTGAACCAGATCAAGTATACCAATGGTTTATGGAGTTATTTATAGATTCTTATGATTGGGTAATGGTGCCTAATGTATATGGAATGAGCCAATTTGCAGATGGAGGCACATTTGCCACAAAACCATATGTAAGTAGTTCAAATTATATTAAGAAAATGAGTAATTATAAAAATGGAGATTGGTGCAAAATTTGGGACGCACTTTATTGGAATTTTATTAATAATAATGCATCTTTTTTCAAATCAAACCCCAGGCTTTCAATGATGGTACATTTATTAAATAGAATGAGTAATGAAAAAAAAGATGAGCACATGAAAAATGCATCACAATTTTTAAAATCTTTAAACTAATATGTTATTAAAAAATTATTATATGGATAAACTGTTCAATTTATTTTTCGGTGATAGATCAAGATTTCTTATTGAAAAATATATTATTAATATTTCCATTATTAGCTTTCTACTACATCTAATTCTTATAATTATTTCAAAATATCAATTTATAAGTTTAGAAGGTGAACTTTTTAATAATCCACTAGCTGCAATTTATACCCCGTTCAGCTTTATCCTGGTTTATGAGGTTTATTTATTAATTTTTTATTTACCCCAATCATTTACCTATTGTTTATCAAAGCAATTTGAAATAATAACATTAATTGTATTTAGAAGGTTTTTTAAAGATATATCAAATTTAGATTTATCAATTGGCAACATAACAATTTTTGAAAATATTGATATTTTTTATGATCTGATCGCTTCATTAATCTTGTTCTTGCTGGTTTTTTATTTCAAAAAAAATGTAAAAAGAAAAAATGTTAAAGATGAAAATATAAGTTCAGATTTGAAAACTTTCATATATAGAAAAAAAGCACTTTCAATAGTCCTGTTTCCAATCTTCATTTATATGGCACTAACCTCATTTGCATATTGGTCAAATGATTTTATATCAAACAACTATATGACTTCATCCTCAAATATAAATCACATATTTTTTGAAGATTTCTTTACTTTCCTGATTTTTATTGACGTAATAATATTATTGTTATCATTTTATTTCAAAAATAACTTCCATAAAATCATTAGGAACTCAGGTTTTATAGTCTCAACAATTATCATTAGAATTTCCTTTGCCCTAACAGGCATCATGAATTTAGCCTTATTGGTTACCTCTTTGTTGATTGGAATAATTGTTCTTAAAATTCATAATATGTTTGTTAATGAAAATATTTCAATAGATAGACAAAAGACATAAGCTTATCATCTACCATTCGTATCATTTAATTCAATATATATTTTATTGTTTCCTAGCGTATATTATTGCTTACAAATATGTGATTAATATTGTCTATGAAAACCCAAAATACTCATTATGATGTAATTATTATAGGTTCTGGTATATCAGGCCTAACCTGCGGGGCATTTTTATCCATGGAAGGTAAAAAGGTTCTTATTCTTGAGAAACACTTTAAAATTGGTGGTTACACCCACACGTTTAAAAGGAAGGGGTTTGAATGGGATGTGGGCATCCACTACATAGGTTCGGTTCATAATAAAAAATCATTTCCAAGGAAAGTATTTGATAAGATTTCAGATAATAAACTTAAGTGGCATAAAATGAGCGATAATTATGACCGAATCATATTCCCTGATAAAAGCTATGACTTAATTGCTCCGAAGAAAAAGTTTATCGAAACGATGAAGTTTTACTTCCCAGATAACGCTAGTGAAATCGATGAATATATCAAACTCGTAACAGAAGTTAGCAAAAGCTCTTTAAAGTATTTTTCAGCAAAAGCACTATCAGGATTATCCGAAAGTGTCCTTAGACCCTTTTTAACCAGCAAATTTCTAAAGTTTTCAAATAAAACAACATATGAGGCATTATCTGATATTATTTCAAGTAATGAGCTTATTTCCGTTCTTACTGGGCAATGGGGTGATTATGGTATGCCTCCGAAAGAAAGTAGCTTTGTAATGCATTGTATGATTGCAAATCATTATTTTGATGGAGCAAACTATCCAGTTGGGGGCTCCAGAATGATTGCTGAGACAATAGTACCTGTAATCAAGAAAAATGGAGGAGAGGTAGTCAAAAACTGCGGAGTTGATAAAATTTGGATTGAAAATCGAAAATCTAAGGGAGTTTTCTTAGAAGATGGCAATATGATTTCATCTGATATTGTTATTAGTAGTGCGGGTGTTGCAAATACATTAACGAAATTTTTAAGGGATGAAAAAAGTTTACAAACATATCAATCTAATATGAAAGAGGTAAAGCCATCCTCTGGACATGCATGTTTGTATATTGGGTTTGATAAGAGCGCAGAGGAGCTTGAAATTAAAGACACAAACTTATGGGTATATCCATCCTATGACCATGATGCAAACGTAAAGAAGTTTAATGATGACCAGGAAAATGATTTTCCGGTCCTTTATATGTCGTTTGCTTCATCAAAAGATCCAGATTGGGATAAAAATCATCCAAACAAAGCAACGATGGAGGTTATTGTGCCATCTGCATTTATGCATTATAAAAAATGGGCAGAACTTCCTTGGAAAAAAAGAGGGGAATCTTACGAAAATTACAAAGAAGATTTATCTAGAAGAATAATTAAAGAGGTCTACAAACATTGCCCTCACTTAAAAAACCAAATTTCATTTTACGAGCTATCAACTCCCTTAACAACCAGAAATCTAGCAAATTATGAGCTTGGAGAACTGTACGGAATTGAGCATGACCCAAATAGATTTAGACAAAAATGGCTTAAACCTAAAACCCCTATTAAGAACTTATACTTAACCGGTCAGGATATCTTGACGGTTGGTCTCGCTGGTGCTTTAGGCTCCGGGGTATTGACAACATCGGTAGTTTTACGCAAAAATATGTTCAAGGATCTATAATACATGAAGATATACTTTGCAGGTTCAATAAGAGGAGGAAGAAATGATGCTGAAATTTATTCTCAGATAATAGAATTTCTACAAGAATATGGACAGGTACTTACTGAACATATTGGTAAAAAAAATTTAAATACAATAGGGGAGTCTACGCTTTCCGATAAACAGATTCATGATAGAGATATGAAATGGCTGTTAGATTCAGATTTAATAGTTGCAGAAGTAACAAATCCTAGTCTAGGAGTAGGTTATGAGATAGGGAGAGCTATAGAAGCGAATAAAAAAATTATCTGTCTATATCGAGAATCATCCAATAATAAGCTCTCTGCAATGATATCAGGCTCTAAAAATATTGATACTCTAAAATATTATCATTTCCATGATATGCAGGAAGCCCTGGAAAGATATTTTAAAAATCATGTATATAAGCAGTGACGACGAATAAAATGAAATTATACATTCTAACAATCTCTACATTTCTATCGTTATCTTTTTCAATATCAGAAAAAATACATATCTATAGCGATAATCAGGAAGATTTTGCCAATATTCCTGTAGAAGATCTTTCATTCACTGCGAGAGTAGCTGGAATTGATAATGATGGCGATCCAATTATATTATTACATGGTTTTCCAGAAACATCCAGAATGTGGAAGGATTTAATAAAATTACTCGATAACAGCAACTTTAAAGTTGTAGCTCCCGATCAAAGAGGATATAGTCCAAAAGCAAGACCAACTGATATTGATTCTTACAAGATAGATTTACTCGCAAAAGATATTATTAATATTGCTGATATGTTTGAATTTGAAAGCTTTCATCTAGTTGGTCATGATTGGGGTTCTGCAGTTGGTTGGTATATAGCGTCTAAATATCCAGATAGACTTCTGTCATGGAGTGCACTATCAGTTCCTCATATGGATGCATTTATAGATGCCATGGAGCATGACAAAATTCAAAAAAAGAAAAGTAGATATATATCCTTTTTTAATACATTATTTCTACCAGAAATTTATTTTAAAATATTTGGATATATAAATTTAAAAAGATTGTGGACCAATAGCTCAAAAGATGAAATAAATGATTATATCAAAGTATTCAAACAAAAAAATGCCCTAAAAGCATCTCTTAACTGGTATAGAGCTAATCTAGTTAAAAAAGATGAAAGAATTGGGAAAATTAATATTTCTACACTTATGATATATGGGATTAATGATATGGCTGTTGGGCAAATTGCTGTAGACAACACTGAGTTATATATTAATGGTTCTTATACATTAATAAAAATAGATTCAGGTCACTGGCTTATACAGGAATCATTTGATGAAGTTTCCAAATATATAATCGAACATATAAAAAGTAAAGATTAAAACAGTAATTTACTATACATTTATTTCTGATAACATATAATATGTTAACTTTTAATTATTACTACTTTAGAAGATGTTTAGAAAAAAAATCAACTGCATAATCTTTTGATTTTATGCGAGCCTCTTTATTGCCTCCCATTGTAGGCCCCTTATCGGCGCACATATAAAGACCTAGCTTTTGCATAAATGAATTTGATAGTGGAAAACCATAGTCTTTAGTTTTTACAGTTCCATCTGACTCTAGAACTAATCTACAATCTTTCAATGAATAGCCAGACTCAACAACTTTCAAATCAGTTTTTCGATCATAGGAATGATGAGAGTTTGGAAATATTGTAATACTAGCATTTTCATGGCCTTTGAGCTTTAAGCTTTCAATAAATTCTACACATGGCTCTGCTGGAACCCAATTATCTAATTCACCGATTAATATATAAATTGGATTTTTTACAAATTCTAAATCATCTACATTGGTTATGCATGGTGGATAAACAGGTAAATGAGCTGCAAATTCATAATCGGGCGATATTAAATCTTTAATTTTCTTCCATCCAGAAAACAAGGCAACGCCACCTCCAAGACTCCAACCAGTAATTCCTATACTTTCTTTCTTTATTCTTGGATTAGTTGCAAGGCTTGATAATAACATATAAGAATCATATACAATCATTGGAATAGTAGCTGATACTTGTTCTCCAACGGTCGATGAAACGTTTCTACTTTTAAAGCTGTAGAGCTCAACTGTTGCAATACCTGCTTCTCTATATTTTCTCAAGTAGTCTAGATGATGTTCTGCCCATCCTAAACTGCCAGCTACACCAATAATTGCCGGATATTCACTTTTATCAAGATCTGGATAGGTAATTATTCCATAAACATCCTGGTCTGAAACTATATCAAGATTTTCAATTATATCTTTAAAATTAAATGGATTTTTACTCTTAAAGATAATCAAATCTTGATTCTCCTTAAGTGTTGACTTGACCTTCTTTATAGTATCAGAAATATCAACACTATTGTAAGTAGTTCTACTTAACCCTAAGTATAGGAATACTAAGCAAAAAACTATGAATAATGTTAATACTCTTTCGCTAAGCTTCATTTGCGGCCATTAACCCATCTCTCTTAAGTAGAGCTTCGACTTTTGGCTCTCTTCCTCTGAAAGATTTATATAATTCCATAGGATGTTTCATATTCCCTTGAGATAAAATATTGTCTCTGAAAGATTGTGCTGTTTCTCTATTAAATAAGCCATCTTCTTTAAATTTCTCAAAGGCATCAGCCTCTAAAACTTCTGCCCATTTATAAGAATAATATCCAGCAGAGTAACCACCGGCAAAAATATGTCCAAGACTACAAGAAATTGAAGCTCCAGGCATTTTGTCCATTAATGCTGTTTTCTTGACAGCATTCCACTCAAATTCTTCAACATTCTCAACGTCATTATCTTTACCAAACCAAGCCATATCTAAATAACCTAATGATAATTGTCTCAAGCACATTGTTCCTGACATAAAATTCTTTGAATCCTTAATTTTCTCTAAAAGCTCATCTGGGATAACTTCTCCAGTTTCGTAGTGGTGAGCGAACAACGATAGAGCCTCCTTCTCGCCAACCCAATTTTCCATTATTTGTGATGGGAGTTCAACAAAATCCCAAAAAACTGACGTACCCCCTACTGATGTGTACTTTCTATTTGATAAAAGCCCATGGAGACAGTGACCAAACTCGTGAAAAATAGTAGTAACTTCAGCAAATGTGAGTAAGGAAGGAGTACTTTCAGTTGGCTTTGTTAAATTACAGCTAAAGGTAACATGCGGTCTTTTAACTTCCCCACCCTGCATACCTTGTGATCTCAACTCATTCATCCAAGCGCCAGCTCTCTTTGTTTCTCTAGGGAATAAATCTTCATATAGTATACCTACATGAGAACCATCTTCATCTTTAACCTCGTATACATTAACATCCTCATGCCAAGTTTGAATATTATCAAGCTTAACGAAGTCTAATCCATACATTCTCTTAGCAACTTCAAAAACTCCATTTACAACATTCTCAGACTTAAAGTAAGGCCTTAGAGAGTCTTCATTGAAATCATATAGTTTTTGCTTTAATTTTTCAGCATAATAAACAGTATCCCATGGCTTGATATCATCAAGACCATCTATTTCTTTGGCTGTTTCTTTGATTTGCCTTAAGTCCTCTTTTGCCGGTTCAAAGCAAGCTTCATATAGATTGTCAAGCAAATTATAGATGTTTGTTTGATTCTCAGCCATTCTTTTTTCTAATACGTAATCAGCAAAATTATCATATCCTAATAACATTGCTCTTTCATGTTTAAGCTTTGCTATTTTTTTGCAGATGTCAGTGTTATCAAATTCTCCACCATTACATTTTGTTACTGAGGCTGTCATTAGCTCTTTTCTCAAATCCCTACGACTTGAAAACTTCATAAATGGATAGTAACTTGGGAACTGAAGAGTAAATAGCCATTCATCTTCTCTTCCTTTAGATTTCGCTGCCATTTTAGCTCCATCTTTAATCATTTGAGGCAATCCATCTAAATCATTTTCAGTCAACCATAACTCGTATGAATTTGTAGCATTTAAACTGTTGTTGGAAAACTGAGGTGACAATGTTGACAACTCTTCATCTAAGCTTCGAATTCTATCCTTATCTTCATCACTTAACTTTGCACCATTACGCACAAAACCTTTATAACTCAACTCTGTAAGTCTTGCATCTTCTTCATTTAACGTATCAAGATGATTTAGATATACTTCTTCAACCCTTTCAAATAAATTTTTATTTAAATTTATATCGTTACCAAATTTTGCCAGTTTAGGACTAATCTCTCCTGCTAAATTTTGAAAATCTTGATCAGATTCAGAGCCAAATAGATGAAAGTATGTTGTAGCAACCCTACCAAGTTTTTTACCAGAGAGTTCTTGAGCTAAAATAGTATTTTCAAATGTTGGATTTTCAGGGTTATCTGCAATAGCATCAATCTCAGATTTAGCTTCTTCAATAGCTGCATCTAGAGCTGGCACGAAGTGATCAGTTTTTACTTCATTAAATGGAATTGTGCCAAATGGCTGATCAAATTTTTCTAAAAGTGGGTTGCTCATATTATTTTTCTCCTCTATAATTTTACTTTACTACTAAATTCACCAGTTTATTGGGAACATATATTTCTTTAAGAATATTCATTCCATCTATAAATTTCTTTACATTCTCTACTTCTTTTACCTTTAACAAAATACTATCTTTATTCGCATCAGCGCTTACTTCAATACTGCCTCTAAGTTTACCATTGACCTGGATAGCAATTGTCATAGAATTATCTACAATCTTATTGTCGTCATGTTTAGGCCAACCTTCATCAAAAACGGATGATTCTTGATTCCCCAGTTCTTCCCACAGCTCTTCTGAAAGATGTGGGGCAAAAGGGGCAATCATCTTAACAATAAATTCTTTATCTTTTTTACTTAAAGTATTGCTTGATGTTATTTCGTTAACACACTCCATCATTTTGCTTATCGATGTATTGAATTTAATTTTTTCTAAATCTTCCGTTACTGATTTTATCGTTTTGTGAATAATTTTTTGATCTTTTTCTAAAGATTCACCATCATCCTTTCTGCAAATATTTATAATTTTAGTCAAAAATCTAAATATACCTGTGATCCCCTTGTCATTCCAATCACCACCCTCATCGTAAGGCCCCATAAACATTAAATAACATCTAAATGTATCTGACCCATAATTTTCTATAAACTCATCAGGTGATACTGTATTGCCTTTGGACTTAGACATCTTTGCACCATCTTTTGTAATTGTACCTTGATGATAAAGTCGTCTAAAAGGTTCACTGAAATTCAAGTAGCCCAAATCTCTTAATGCTTTAGTTATAAATCTTGAATAGAGCAGATGCATTGTCGCATGTTCTGCCCCACCAATATACATATCAACAGGTAGAGTACTATTTACTTTGTTTTGATCAAAAGGTTCATCTTCATTTAAATTATCAGGATAGCGAAGATAATACCATGATGAGCATACAAAAGTATCCATAGTATCAATTTCTGGCCTCCATCCTTCACCAAAAATTTGCTCAGTTCTATCAATAAGTTCTTTTGAAGTGCCCAATGGAGATGTTCCCTTGGGTTTATATTCAACATCATCAGGCAAAGTCCAAGGTAAGTGCTCATTTGGTATTGGATGAGGCATTCCACTAGGATCATAAACAATTGGTATAGGTGTCCCCCAATATCTTTGCCTTGATATTAGCCAGTCCTTTAGCTTAAAATTTATTTTTCTTTTACCATGGTCTTTATCTTCAAGGAAATCTATCATCTTAGCTTTAGCTTCTAAGGTAGTAAGGCCATCTAAAAATTCAGAATTTACAGCAACTCCATCTTTAGTATAAGCTTCTTTCTCAAGATTAACGTCATCACCATCGACTACTTGAATGATATCAAGTGAATATTTTTGTGCAAATTCATAATCTCTTTCATCATGCCCAGGAACTGCCATAATAGCTCCAGTTCCATAGCTCAAAAGAACATAATCACCAACCCATATAGGGATTTTCTTATTATTAATTGGGTTGATTGCATAAGAACCCGTAAATACACCACTTTTATCTTTATTAAGCTCTGTTCTTTGCATTTCATTTTTAGTAATAGATTCATTTCTATAATTTGCAATTTTATCTTTATGTTGATCAGTAGTAATAGTATCAACAAGTGGATGCTCTGGAGCAATAACGATATACGTTGCTCCATAGAGTGTATCAGGACGTGTAGTAAAAACTTCAATAGTATCTTGGTAGCCTTCAACGCTAAAATGCACAATTGCACCTTCACTTTTTCCAATCCAATGATTTTGCATTGAGATAGTTTTTTTAGGCCAATCTAAATCAGAAAAATCTAGCAATTCTTCAGCATAATCTGTTATCTTTAAAAACCACTGAGTTAAATCTTTTAAAACTACTTCTGTTTTACATCTATCACAACCATTGTAACTACCGTCAGCACTATCATACTGTTTAACTTGCTCATTGGCTAAAACAGTAGCGCAGTCTGGACACCAATTGACGGGAGCATTTTTTTGATAAGCTAGATTATTTTTATATAACTCTAAAAATAACCATTGAGACCATTTATAATAATCTTCATTGCAAGTCGTGACTATATTATCCCAATGATACATTGCCCCTATTCTATCGAGTTGTATTCTCATTGTATCGATATTCTTTTTAGTGCTAATAGCTGGATGGATGTTATTTTTTATTGCATAGTTTTCAGCAGGTAGACCAAAAGCGTCAAAACCTTGAGGTTGAAAGACATTATACCCTTGCATCTTCTTGAATCTTGCGATTGTATCGGCAGGACCATAATTATACCAATGACCGACGTGGAGATTGCTTCCTGATGGGTAACTAAACATTGTTAAGGAATAGTACTTCTCACCTTCATCCGTAATTTTAAACGATGAAGATGGATTGCTTTTCCAGCGTTTTTGCCACTTTTTTTCTATATTTTTATGATCATACATATGTAGTTTTTTAGATAAGGTAAGTTAAACAAATATTAATGCCCAAAACAGTACTTACTTTATCTTTTTAAAGTTCTATTTCTTGACACTTCTTCTTCAACATATAAAATACTTGGAATGCTGGACAATCTATCAAGTAACGGCCTTAAGCTTTCATTCTTTTTATGTTCAAATTCAATTCTATATATTCGATTTAAGCATATTCCATCTGAACAATCATTATCAGATGCTGATGGCATCCATTGCTCTAGGTTCTTTATATTATTATTATTCAATAAATATTCTTGAATTTCATTGTTATTCATTACAACATAATCGTTAGTATCTGTTATCGCAAATATAATTGGGCTGTGATTATTTCTAATGCAAAACAAATAAGATGAAGTTATTGTAGTATCATGTCCTCTTTTAGCGCCTTCTTCTAGCATAAGCAGTACTGTTCCAGGGCCAAGAGATTTATTACCATATGTTATCAAATAATCAGGTATCCATCCTCCCGGGTCAATCAAGACATAATACGAAACCTCTGTCAAGTCATAGTTCAGAGCTTTAACTTCCCATGAACCTAATCCATTTTCTATAAAGATCGGATCATTATATTGTTGATTTTTTTCATCAATAATATTTTTAAAAAGCCTATAGTTTTGATCTGAATCAATCATCCAATTTAGTCTAAAGTGCGAAAGAGAAACAGTATCAGTATAATTTTTTGTAATATAGTGTCTATTTGAAATAATCGGAAGATCTAAAATCTGATAAAGAAATGTTGTATCCATTATTGAATGATCGATTAAACTTGATTCAACAAGATGACTATTTTTTAAAAATTCATCCTGTCCATCTGCATCAAGAATTGCTTCTATAATACCATCCATATCAATATGAGTCAAAGCTGTTGCTTTAAATACGGGAATATCAACCCCTTTGATATGTTTTTTGT
>Ga0163109_10001674_pt1 | contig 17502 bp, 31 predicted proteins | sample CRUFie1St13metaG_FD_108704 | JGI IMG/M metagenome (GOLD analysis project Ga0163109, IMG submission 108704) | Marine microbial communities from the Costa Rica Dome - CRUD Field 142mm St13 metaG | ecosystem: Environmental > Aquatic > Marine > Oceanic > Photic zone | place: Costa Rica: the Eastern... | reverse complement strand
ATCTAACGTAATGTTCTACTTCGCTTTCTTCTTCCCGCCTTTCATATTCGCACACCAATGATACATCCTCCCTTTCTCACCGCCATACTTCTTGGCTTTTGCTCTTAAACTTGTTACACTTCCCTTACAACTAGCACCTGATTTCTTTACTCTACCAGGTCTACTTTTGCCTTTCTTCTTACCATCAGCAAAATTTTCTTTTACACTCTCTGGAACATCATCACGCCAAGTTAAATCCTTTGGATCAGCAATAACAGCACGTATCTTGTCTACACCTGCTTTTAAGTGTGCAAAATATCTGTGATGTCCGTCAACAATCAATAATTTACCTTCGTGCGGTACAACTACAATAGGTTTAACCTTCTCACCTTCTTTAATTTTATCAACAAACTTCATCATATTGTCGTGATTATCTTTAGCATCCATTTTGTCTGCAGGTTCAAACGGTGTAAGTTTAGATACGTCTAGTACTTCTACTGGTTGCTTTTTATAGTATTTGTCGTCAACATCGGCGCCCTGATACTTGGGATTAGTCCACATAGTTATTTCTGCGCCTTCGTTTTTCTTACGTCCAGCGCAGTGTGCTTTTTGACTAAATCCTTTTGGGTTAGAACAGTTAATGCTTTTTTTGTATTTTGCGCTCCACGCTTCTTGTAATTGTTTAGCCCACCATACTGCCGGACCTTCTATAAATTCTCTCATTAAATTTTGAAAGTCTTCATCTATTTCTGCTTTAAGTTTTTTAGCAGTCCTTTCAAACTTGTGATCCTTATGCTTGAACCCTATGCCTCCGGCACTTTCCCACGCTGCTATGTTTACACCATAATCGTCAATAAGAATATTAGGTGTGCCGTCGGGGTTGGTTGCATACTTCGCCTTATCCTTAGTGATGATGACTTCAGTTGGTGGGAAGAAGTCTAGATTCTTTTTAATCCACTCACGTTTGTGAGGTTCTGAATTTGGATCATTCGCTAGTGGCGAACTTAGAATCTTATATGAACCTTTTACTTGTTTTATAATACCAAGTAATTTTTTTGCATTTGATGTTAGAGGAATATTTAACCAAAATTTATCCTCATCTCTTATCTTTTTCAGTGCTGGTTCAATTTCATCTTTTCCTAGTTGGCGCCAATCTTTGCCTACTAGTTTCTTCCATTCTCCAAAAAAGTCAGCAAGTACACCATCCATATCAACGTAAATTTGTGATTTAGGATTAAGTCCTTGAAACATATCTTCGTATGCTAAACTTTCTTTTTTCTTTTTCTTTTTAGGGAATAATTTTTTTACATTCATATATTCGCCACCTACTGGCACATCGGCTGTGGCATTTTGTTTAGTAACAATTCCTACACCTGCTGCTTCTTCAGATGTTTTCTTTGTTGGTAATCCTTTGTGTTTGGTTTTAGCAAAGTCTTTTACATCACTCTTTTTCATATCTTTAGCAACTTCACCTGCTTCGCCACTCTTAGGCATATCGCCTTTTTGCATTGCTCTTACAATGCCAAAGAACTGCTGTTGCTTTTTGCTTACTGCTTTTTCTGATATGAATTGATAAGCTCTCATTCTACTGGCTTCTCACCTGTTAACTTAGGAAGTGAAAACCACAACTTAAACCATTCAGGTGTGCCAGGTTGAATGTTGTGCTTTTTTTCTAGATATTGTTTTTCAGTTCCTGTTATAGATAGATTAGGACCGTCATAGAGTTTCCATCCTCCACGTTCGTAAATTCCTGCTAGTGTTTTTAATTCTTCTAGTGTCATTTTGTTTTTACGTTTTTGGCTTTACCGCGTCTATCTGGATTAGGATCTTGTTTACGTTTTCTACGTGCTGCACTAGCTCTACCTTTTTTACCTAGTGCATATGCTTTACTTGCAGGCAAACATTTAGGCTTTCCTTCGCCTTTGCTTTTGCCGCCACAACTTCCGCGAATCTTTCCTTTAGGTCCGAAACGCACCCATTTGTCTTTAAACCATTTGCGTAAGTCTTCTGTTATTGTTTCATCAAACATTAAGTTGTTACAGTTTATACAAAAATCAACAGATTCACGTTTAACACAGTTTGGCACTCTTTTGCCAAACATAGTTTTCATCCCTTTCTTTTCATATCCTTTCCAGCAACGTGTGCCTTCAACAACTTCACTTATACGCATTACTTTTTGCTCTTGCCCCAGTTTGCAGCACCTTTCTTGCGGCACTGGACCAATGCACCACTTGCGTATGCACTTGGCCAAACTTTGTATCTTGCTTTTACTTTACGGTAACAAGCATCTTTCTTTTCTGCAAGTTTTTCAAACTCATCTTCTGTAATTTCTTTACCTACAGATTCTAACAATGCTTCGCTAACAGGTGCAACAGATTCTTCTGTTCTGTCACTACCTAGATCAGGAACATTTAATTCGTTTTCTAAATAGTGTTTTGCTTTGCTCATATATGCTAGACTGTTAGTAATCTTTGCCTGCCACCAGTGGGGGAAATCACTGTCTGCTGGTAATTTTTCTAACATATCAAAAGTTTCTTTTGCATATTTTGCCATTTGATAAAGATTTTTACGGATCATATTTCTTTCATCGTCTGTATGACCAATAGGTGTATTTTCACTTGCTATTGATTCTTTTTCATCATCTTCATCGTCTTCTGGTTTAGGATCTGGATCTTTTACTTTATCTAAAACATCCTTTTGTCCTTCTGCCCATTTCATTAATTTTAAAATAGACTCTTGTTTAACTCTTGTTCTTTTAACAAGTTCTTCTATTGTTTGGGCACCGCTTGGCTCGCCGTACATAGTTAATTCACTACCAACACGTGACATCACATTTGAAAGTGCGTCATCTTTAGTAGTTACTGCTTTATCCATAAGGATTCTTCCTAACTTAGAAAGTTTACCTCCTGCTGGATTTGTATATATAGATTCACTCATATCATCTTTCCCCTTGTGTTTAGTGTATCCTTTTTTCATTAATTTCTTTTTGTCTTTATGACTACCTGCCGCACCACTTTTACGCAATGCCTCTAAATCCCTCCAATTAGGATCTCTATGTTTTATCTGTTTCTGCTTTTTCATCTGATATCCCTAACGCTTTTCTTACATCGTTATACATATCTTCTGCGTGTTCACCTGCGCCTGTGTATTTTGTAAAGTCTTTAACATTGCCTGTTACTGCTGCTTCACGTGCTTTAGTGCCGCTTATACCTTCAACACCTTCAGCACCGTCTTCTCTTTCACCGCTATTTTTAAAATCTAGTGTATCAAAGTCATACATACCGTGTGGACCTTCAACGCCATTATAGTCTTTTAAGATTTTTTTCATAGCATCAAACCTATCACTACCAGCAACAAACGTTGCGTGTCTGTAACCGTTATCATAAAGATAAGCAGCCACTTTGTGTATCACATTTAGATTTCTATCTTCAATTATGTTTCCGTTATATTGAGGAAATAACTTTCTTAAGTAATCTATTTTTTGTTCGTAAGATAAAGGGTTTTTCTTTTTATCTTGAGATTGACTAGTGAAAATTTTCATTTCACCGCCTTCCTTTTTCATAGTGTCAAATAACTTTTTGTGACCTAGTGTTGGCGGATTGAATCTACCAAAGCAAAAGGTTACGTGTTTATTTGTATCTTCAAAAAGGTCTTTAATCTTCATAATCGCCTCTTTCAATAAATTTGTCTTGTTCTTGTGCAAATTGTTTTGCAAGGGCAATTATATCTTCTTTTGTTATTTTTTCAGAACAGTCTTCTACATTGTATTTTGACGCATAAAGTTCTCTACACTGCTCTATTGGTTTAATATAAATTTTATATGCATCAGGATGGCCTTTATATCCTTGATGTTTTTTAATAGCAGGAAATAAAGTTTTTGCAAGAATGTCGTTATCGTTATCTATAAAGAATTTTAAATCTTGTACGTAGTTAACGTCATCGTTATCGCTTGGTGCGCCTATAGGTGAGAAAAGTTCGTTAAGTTTCATTTACCACTTCCTACAAGACCAATAGCGAGCTTTTGTTCTTGGACCTGGATTATCACAATTATGTCTAGCTCTAAATGATTTTCTACGTTTTGGATTAGACTTCTTGATCTTCATATTAGGATCACCGAAGTTTACTTTCTTAACATTTTTTGTTTTTGGATCACGGACATAAACTTTAAACTTTTTAACATCGCCACGCATTGGCTTGCCTAGTGGAACTTTACGTCCTCTGTATTCTGCTTCATCTACTGGAACATCTTCGTGCCAAGGTAGGTATCCATAATACTCATAAAACTCTTCACCTTCAAATGTTTGTTCATCGGAATCATCTTCTATGCTTTCATCTTTGTCCGCATTCATTTCGTCATATTCTTGTTGCGCAATATCTAGTGCATCTTCGTGATCTTCGCCTCCAACTTTGACCATATCTGTTGCAAAGTCGCTATCAACTTTATGGTTACCAAATCTAGGATCTTCTTCATCTGTTTCACCACGCAGTGATCTTGGGTCAACTTTTCCGTCGACTACTTTAAAATATAAATCACCGTATGCTTCTTCACCATCATCACCAGACCATTGGAAATCAATTCGATATTCGTCGTTTCTATTTGGACCTTCTATTGCTTTATAAAAGGAGGCCTCGTCTAATTTTGTTAATTTATTCAATAGATCTCGCATAGTATAATTCCTTTATAGATTTATACAGTATTTAGCGTATAAATGCAAATTAATAATTATAGCGAATTGTGTTAAGTGTTCCATTTTGCAAATTGTATGCTGCTCTAACCCACACAAATTTGCCTGTAAACGTTATATTTGTAGTAAAAGAAGGGTTTTTATCCTCTTGAAACACTGTACTATCCTCACCTAAACCTAGTGCGGTATTTTCTATATCTACCCAGTCGTCTTCACCCGGATATTGTGCAAGTGTGCCTTGTAGTTTTAAAGTACCTATAAAATCGTTGGTACTGTAGAATACTGTACCTACTCCATCTCCATTTTTGTGATATCCAGGACCTGGAGATTTAGTGCTGTAAACAAAAGAACTATCTGTTGCTTCTGTTGTAATGTTTTCTACTAATGTTATTGTTTCAATGGCCATACTGTATTTATTTAATTACGTGCTGAAACACTTTTCCTACTAGACTTGAGCAACGTAATTTTAGTAATAAAAGCGTCTTTTCGTCTTCTATATACGTGTATCTTCGGTCCCAATTGCTTGTAGTTTTCATAAGCCAATTGTGTAGACTGTCAGTCCACTGTATACCAGATTGCAGGGCTATCCACTTGCTAAGAGTGTCTCTAAACTGAAAATCTGTATCTATTTTATGAGGTAGTAAGTAAACTTTGTATTCATACTTGTTATGCGGCAAATGTTTAACAAATATTTTATTCTTGCTTTCTAGTAAATCTTTTTCAAGGCCGGGTCGCGGTTCTGCTCTATATGTAATTAAATCCTCAAATTCATAAGCAAATGCATCATAAAATTTTTTATCGTTCACATAAATGTCAATAAATTGTCCCTCTACTCTAAATTTAGTTTCTACTTTATGATGATGCTCAAGAAAAGTTGCAAGTCTTATAAATGCTTCATTGTCTACTGTTGGCTTGTTTACACCATAGCCTGCATATCTAGGCTCTGGCCAAGTATTGTGTACTGCAAATTCAATACACTTACTCCAAGTATAGTTTCTTAAAAGCGGTGCACCTGTTAATTTACAGGTTAACTTATAAATGTATTTGTTATAAAACTTGCGTTTCGTCTGTCGAGGTTTTGGCAGCATTATCAGCCCTTAGTTTTGCTTTCATAGCCTTTCTTTCTGCTTTAGTTAAAGGCTTTGGCATAGGTGTAATATCAAATTTAATTTCCTTGCCATCTAATTGAAGTTCTACTTTTCCACCTTCAACAAGATCTCCAAACAACACTTTTTTACTTAAAGGTGTTTTAATCAAATTATCAATAACTCTAGCCAACGGTCTTGCACCTAATTTAGGACTATATCCTTTGGCTGCTAAAAATTCAACAACTTCTTTGTTTGCTTTAATAACAATATTTTTATCTTTCAACTGTGAGTTCAGTTCGCTAATAAATTTATTAACAATACTTGCTACAACAGTTTGATTTAACTTGCCAAATTTAATAGTACCGTCTAATCTATTTCTAAACTCTGGCGGAAAAAACTTTTTAGCGGCTTTATCATCTTCACCGTCTTTTTCTAAACTATCAAAGCCAATAGCATTATTTTCACTATCTGCTGCTCCAAGGTTTGAAGTCATAATAAGAATAGTGTTTCTACCATCTGCTTGTTTTCCGTTACTGCCTGTAATAAATCCATTATCCATAAACTGTAAAAGAATATTTGAAACATCACTGTGTGACTTTTCAATTTCATCTAATAACAGGACACAGTTAGGAGATTCTTGTAATTTTGTAATAAGTTGGCCAGCATTTTCTTCGTATCCTACATATCCTGGAGGCGCACCAATTAATCTAGCAACACTATGTTTTTCTTGATACTCACTCATATCAAAACGCACAAGTGTCATACCCATTTTATCTGCTAACTGTTTTGCAGTTTCTGTTTTACCACAACCAGTTGGCCCTAAAAACAAGAAACTACCAATTGGTTTGTTTGGTGCTTTTAGTCCTGCTTGTGCTACAAAAACTTTATCTAACAAAATATCAATTGCTTGATCTTGTCCAAAGATAACTTTTTTAAGATTGTTTTCTAATCCTTCTAAATTTTTACTTTCTTTTTGTGCAATTGTTTCTAACGGCATTTTAATCATTTTAGAAACTTCATAACTTACTTGCTCTATATCTACAATTTGTGTTACACCTTCTTCTTCAGGAAGATCAATAAGTTTGTATCTTGCACTTGCACAATCAATTACATCAATTGCTTTATCAGGCAATTTTTTATCTGCCATATATTTCACAGACAACTTAACTGCTTGTTCAATTGCTTCTTCTGTAATTGCTACATTGTGGTGCTTTTCGTAATACTTTTTGAGACCTTTAAGGATTTTAATAGTAACTTCTGATGATGGCTCGTCAATTGTGATTCTTTGGAATCTACGCATTAACGCTCTATCTTTTTCAAAATACTTTCTGTACTCTTCCCAAGTTGTACTTGCAACTACTTTTAAATTACCTTTTGTTAAAGCAGGCTTCAACATATTAGCAAGATCATTTGAATTTTGACTTGCTTGACCTGCACCACTCATCATATGTGCTTCGTCGATGAATAATATAATTTTTCCTTTACGGTCTAGTGCTGTAAGTACGGCTTTGATACGTTCTTCAAAATCACCTCTATATTTAGAACCAGCAACTAAAGCACCAATATCTAAACTAATAACTTCGTGATCTTGAATAAATTTAGGAACTTTCTTTTCAAATATCTTACGTGCAAGTCCTTCTGCAATAGCAGTTTTACCAACACCAGGATCACCTACCATAAGAACATTTGCTTTTTGCCTACGGGCCAACACTAAAATAGTATCTTCTAATTCTTGATCTCTACCAATTACGGGATCAATTACTCTTTGTTTAGCCTTTGTGCTTAAATTTGTACAGAATTGATTAATGATCTTATCTACTTGATCATTAGAAAGTCTTACATCTCCGCCTTCCATTGCTTCCATTTCTTCATCAAAAATATGTTCTTGGAAATGAGCTACAAATTTTTCTTTGATAATTCCGCCTTTTGTTAAGAAGTAAAATGCAAAACTATTCTTTTCTGATAGCACACTAATGATTACATCAGCAATTTCCATTTGTTGACGTCCACTAAAAAGCACCTGTGTAAAACATCTGTTAAGCACTCTTTCAACTGCGTGTGTTTTCTTTGGAATAATATTAGTATCTTCTGTAACAATATCCGTTAGGTTGTTTTTTAAGTAATGATCAAGGTTATGCTTGATATATTCAACATCAGCACCATATTGTTTCAATGCTTCTGCTGCTTCGTCATCGCTAAAAACAGCAAGTACCAAATGTTCAATAGTAACATACTTGTGCTTATTTGCTTTTGTAATCTCTACCGAACTGTCAAAAATTCTTTGTAACTGCTTACTTGGTTCTATCATATTTTTTTGTTCTCTTTCTTAATTTCTTTATTGCTAATTGTAACTTCAGTTTACTTACTTTGTCAACAAAACAGATTCCATTTAGGTGATCTAATTCGTGTTGAAAACATTTTGCTAGGTACCCATCTATCTTAGCATCCATTGTATCGCCTTTGCTATTTTGATATTGTACCCTTACCCAGGTAGGGCGTGTAATTTTTAAAAACAAACCTGGAAAACTTAAACACCCTTCTGTGTCTAAAACTTCTTCTGCACTGTGTTCTAATACAACAGGATTGAATAATGCAAAGGGTTTAGGAAAATTTGGTATATCCAAACTACCCATAACAAAAACTCTTTTCTTTAAATCTATTTGATTTGCTGCTAAACCTATACCTCGATTTTGTAACATAAAATTACACATATCATATTCTAATTCTGCAGGATCGTATTTCTCTTTACCAAAATCCCAAACATCGCTTTCTTGGCTTAATGCTTCGTGTAATCCTAATTTATAATCAATATCTAGTTTAAAATTGTTTTTAGTTTCTTGCATTTTTAATCTTTGTTTTTTGTTCCTCGGTTAAATTTTTTGGCACAATACCTTTTATCTTTATGTGTAAGTCTCCTCGCATTTTAGTTCTAACATTTGGAATACCTTCTCCTTTACAAGAAAGTACAGTATCAATTTGCGTACCTGGAGGTATAATTAATTGCAAAGTTTTACCCCCTAACGTTGTAATACCTTTTGTTGTTCCTAAAATTAGATCTAAAACATCGACTTTAAGCTCACACATTATATTATCCCTATTACGTGTGAACCTAGGGTGATTGCGAATTCTTATATGAACAAAAAGATCTCCTGGTGGAATACCAGCGACACTGCTATCACCCATTCCGCCAAACCTAATTTTTTGTCCTGCATCTGCACCTGGAGGAATATTAAGATCTAAAACTTTTGTTTTTCCATTGCCTAGTTGTACTTCCACAGCAATTTGTTTACCGTTTAAAGCATCTTCCAAACTTATATCTAGTGCAATATCAATATTTCTGTTAACGGGTCTACGCTGTTGGCGCATTCCAAAAAAGTTTTCAAAGATATCGTCGAACCCTCCCATACCGGAAAAGTCACCTGATCTAAAATGAAAACCTTGCGGCCCTGCTTGGTTTGGATCAGTTGTTCCAAACTGATCATACATCTGTTTCTTCTGTGGATCGTTTAGAGTTTGGTAGGCTTCATTTATTTCTTTAAACTTAGTATCATCTCCACCTGTGCGATCAGGATGGTGCTGCATACTTTGTTTTTTATAAGCCTTTTTAATTTCTGCTTGGCTTGCGTTCCTACCAACGCCTAATGTAGAATAATAGTCCATAATATATTAAAGGATCCTCCTTAAGCAATCCTTTAGTATTTAACTTAATCTGTGTTGGCTAAAAAATTTTTATTTGTCGTTCTTTTTAGAAGTGCCTGTGTAAAGTCCAAACCAGGCTGCTCCAGCACCAACTACAATACTAATCAAACCGGATTGTTCCATTGTAGGTGCTGCTAAATCCATATACCAAATTACACATTTGTAAAGTAGAACTATGTAAACAGTTAAGAACAACCTTGGAAATATTCTCCAAGCATCAACTGCTCTTGCCATATGAATTAATTTTGCATAAGGATTTACACCCAAGTCTTTTACAGATGTATCAACTTCTAAGTCTACTTGAATTTTTTGTTTAGGTTCTGCAACCTTTACTTCATCGCTCATTTCTTTTTACCCTCTAATGTTTTAATACGCTTTTCCAATTCGTCTATCTTTTTAGTAACGAATGGATATTTCTTACGCCAAGCATCTTCTGGTTGTTGCAACCAAGTCCAGCCATAACGTTCTACTAAAAAATCTGCAATACGATCAAAATGAGCGTATAACCAAAGTCCTATTCTAGTTGATTTAAAATATGTTGAAAATGCTAGTCCGAAAAGTGATCCAACTAAGGCAGTGTATATCCACAACCTATCGCTAGCCATTCTTTCAATCATTTCCCACATATTCACTCCTTTGTTTTATATACGTATTTATTAAAAACCGCAGGATACTTCACCCTTGGGTTTAAAATTTTCAGTGTTTTTGAGGTCTTCTACGGTCTGTGCATCAACCTCAACACCGGGTTTGAATGTACAGGAAGATTGGGAGGTACAACTACTTAGAATCAGTAGTGTCAGTATTATTATCGCTCTCATAGTACTTACGGTATTGATCTAGTGTAGCACCTTGCTTTATCATATATGCACGTATTTGTGAAAAATTCTTTGAAAGTAATTCGTAGTCTTCATCACTTAAACCAAATAACACGGGATCTTTTCCTTGTTCTTTTAGTTTAGCAAATACTTCTTCAGCGTTATCACTAGTAATAATTACCCATTTAATATCTTCTAATTGAGGTATTTCAGGATTAGGGAGATTCAAAGGCTCTCTTTTAACCTCAGTCTTGAAAACATCTAACTTTGATACAGTACTACAACTAGTAAGGAACGTAGTTAGGATTAGCAAGGCTAGGACATTCAGAATTGATTTCTGATTTCTTAGTAGCATTTATCTCTTTCTCCGTAAGTGGACTACCCATAGCAATTTCTACACATCTCATTGCTTTCTTGGTAGCGGCATTAACAATACGTTCGACTGATTTTGCTCTTTCTTCTGCGAGTTTACCAATATCACGCACTTCGCCTTTGCCGTTTATTTTATTAAAGCGTTCGTCTAATGCTTTAAATTCTTTGTTTAGTATTCTATTTTTTTCTTCTAGTTCTTTGTTAGCAGTTAGAATTGCTTTGAAGTCATTTGCTTGTTGTTCTATTACTGCTTTTTGTTCTGCAACACTATCTAATAGTTTAGCGTTATTTGCTTCACTGATAGCAAGATCTGATTTAAGTGTCTTTACATACATAAAGCCGCCGCCGGCACCGGCCAACATTATTATAACCATTGCAATTTTAATTGAACTAAACATTTTCCTTTTCCACTAGTTTAATAAAATCACCAACAGTTTGTACGTTGGCTTCGTCTTCTTCGCTAATTGTAACACCTGTTGCTTTTGATATAGCGATTGTCATTTCAACAATATCAAATTCGTCAGCATCTAAATCATCTATTAAGTGTGCTGTTGGAACAACTTTAGATTCATCTACGCCTAAATGTTCTGCTATTGCTTTAATTACTTTGCTCATATTTTTCCTCGTATCTTGGATGTTCGCAAACTACTATATCAATAGGCTTACCATCACCATCCGTAAATGTTTCGATAAGTCTGCCTTCGTGTTCTCTACCGCAGTTTTGGCAACTAAGCGATGAGCCCAAGTTTGTATACTGTTTTTCCATTCTCTTTCATTGCAGTAAGAACTTTTTTGCGTTGGTCACCTTTATTGTTATACGACACGTGTACCCATCCGCTATCAGGAATACCTGGAGTGTAGAATTCTAAAATAACTTGATCAAAATCTAAGTTATCTTCGATATATTTTGCAATGTCATAGTTTGCTACACCTGGTATTTCTATATCTACTGCTTGTCCTTTACAATGCTGCGAAGTCTTTGATCCGCCTACTGCTTCATTTAGTTTAGGACCTCTGTAACCGCTATTAATCACTGCTGGACGACCAAAATGATCTCTTATTGGTTGAACTACTTTTTCAAATAAAACTTTTGCTGCTTCTAGATGTTCATCGTTTGGAGTGTTATCTATTCCACGTCTTAAAGCAGTTTGGCTTTTTGTAAACTCTTGTAGTGTAAAATTTTTGCTTAATCTCATTTTAAATCCTCTTTAATACCATTGAACGGTCTTCGTTTGTAAACAAATACTTATCACCGAATTTATGTATATCGTAATTTCCCATAACTTTTGTTAACCAAAATACTTCTGCTGTAGATTGATCATCAATAGTTGGCGCATCTTCTAAACTTTCTGCTAGATTATTGCTGCCCTGGTCAACTAATTCAAATTGTAAAGTTACATCAAACGGTTTACGTATTGTTATTATATTATTGTCTAATTCCAAATCGTCCATTAAAGTTTTGTTAAAAAATGTTTTAACTTCATTCGTAGCAAACTTCTTCATAGTTTGCTCATATACTTTTCCACTATTTGGAATCTTTTTTAAATTTTCTGTTGTCGCTGGCATTGCTTTTTTATTTTTGTAATAACTGAATTCCCAATCATTGATCCCAGTTAATCTTTCTAATCCGAACAAAATTTCTTTGATATTTTCTGAAATATTTTCAGAACGTTGTACTTCTACAAATACACTGTATTCACCCTTTTCATTTTCTCCTGCACTTACATCAGCATCTAGTACAAATGGGAATCCTTTTTCTATAAACTCCATCATATCTTTTGCAGGATATCTATCTTTTGCTTGAAATGTTAAAACGCATACGTCTTGGTCTTCGCCCATCTTACTTCTAAAAGTATCTACTTCAAATTGTGAGTAGATCATTTCTCTTAGATCACCTGCACGAAGTCCTTCATTTACAATTTTTTTACTCACTTGGTGTTTCCTCTGCTGCTGCTTGTTGTTCGACAGGTTGTGTAGTTGACGGAATTCCTTGTGTTAGGACATCTTGTACTTTATTTTTATCTAAATTCGAATATCCTCTATCTACATTTTTCATAAGTCTTTTAGGCATCATAATTTTTACAAGCCAAACTTCTTCAATGTCGATCTTGCCTTTTCTTGTTCCAGGTCTTATATCTTCAGGGGATTTTATTTTACGAACTTTACGCAAAGCAGATTCTGCATATGCTACTTTACAACCATACTCGATTAGTCTTTTACCACCTGCTGGTTCTGGCATACCTTTCTTAGGCCACATAAAAGTACATTCTACGAAGTACCTATTTTCTTTGGGACCTTCAAGCAGTTCACCATCCTGCCAGTTTGCGTATACATACACATCTAGCTCATCTATAACTCTTTCAAAGTCTTTAAGCAAATTAAGACTATTGTTAGAATTGTAAACATTTTCTATATTAGTAATAACGTCTTTTAAATCGGCCATATTGTTCTCCATAAGTATTTATTCAAATACATATGTTACACTATTATTTTTTTGTTCTGATGTTAAATAATAGTATGTTCGGGTACGGACTTATTAACATTTCTGTTCATTCTTTAGGGTCTGTGCCTAGACAAATCAAGCACGGAGGATCTTCCTAAATATGAAAAGAAAAAACAAAGCTCACGCAGCGTACAATTACAACGTAGTTAATATTAATTCACATAAAACCAACAAAAAACAAATATTTCCCAAAAATCAAGCACAAGAACACTATCTAGCAACACTAGATAATGCTGAAAAACACATTGTTTTTGCCATAGGACCAGCAGGTACAGGTAAAACATTGCTTGGTGTACAATGGGCAATTGATCAGTTTAAAGATGGTTATGCTGAAAAAATAGTAATAACTAGACCTGCGGTATCGGTTGATGAACAGCACGGATTTTTGCCAGGCGATCTTAATGAGAAAATGGCACCTTGGACTAGACCGATCTTGGATGTTTTTTCTGACAACTTTTGTCAGAGAGAAATTGATAGACAATTAAGAGAGGGGATATTAGAAATTGCACCACTTGCATATATGCGTGGTAGAACATTTAAAAATTCTGTGATTATTGCAGATGAAATGCAAAATGCTACACCTAATCAGATGAAAATGCTTTTGACTAGGTTAGGAGAGGAATCAAAAATGGTGGTAACTGGTGATCTGCAACAGGCTGACAGACCTGCGAAGAACGGGTTACTTGACTTCCTCAAGTTGTATAACGGCTTTAGTAACCATAAATTTATAGATATTTGTCATTTCAATAAACAAGATATTGAAAGACACCAAGCAGTACAGGAGGTATTGGATATCTACGGAGATGAATAATCGCTAGTACATTCAACTGTAACACCACTAGCGTTTAAAAAGTTTACTCCGTCTGAGGATCTGTATTTGTTTTTATAATATACAGTGCTGATCCCAGATTGAAAAATTAATTTTGCACACTCTAAGCAAGGAGAGTGTGTGATAAAAATACTTGCACCTTCGCCGCTCTCAGATGAACGGGCAAGTTTTGCTATCGCATTACTTTCTGCGTGTAGAACTTCTGGTTTTGATTTTAGGCTTCCATCATCTAAAGTATTTTCGCAACAATTATCCCATCCACTAGGCATTCCGTTGTAACCTATACTGATAATTCTATCATCTTTGACAACTATTGCTCCAACATTTAATCGCTTCGCTGAACTTAATTGTGCAAATCTTTCTGCTACATCCATAAATGCGCTTATGAACTTTGCTTTCATAGTAGTAATTCCTAATCTATTTCTTTAAACGGAATGGCTTTAAACAATTTTGTTTTGTCTTCTTTACTTCCTGTATATTCTAAATAGCCCTCCATAGGAGGTTTTTCTTCAGAAATATTTGGCCATTCATTTGCAAAATACGCATTGTGTTTGTACCACTTGTCTTCTTTATCATCTGTCTGAAAAATTGCTTCTTCAGGACATTCTGGTTCACATACACCACAATCAATACATTCATCTGGATTAATTACAAGCATATTTTCACCTTCATAAAAACAATCTACAGGACATACACTTACACAGGTAGTGTGTTTGCACATTATACATTTGTCATTTACTAAGTATGTCATATTATACTAACCAATTATAAATTGCACGTAACGCTAATAATAGGTACATTACTTCCATTAAAGCACGAGGTGTATCCCCATCTTTAATACCAAAGTAAATCCACATACTACAACTTACTGATGCTATTGCCCAACCTATCCATTGAGTATCAGGATTAGCGTTTGATAAAATAAATGCTGCAATAATTGCAAGTAAAAATCCTACCCAACGAGCACCATTAATATTGTTGTAATATCTTATTTTCACTACACTCTCGCAAGTTTAATTAATGTTGCCGCTAAGTTTATTTCAGCATCTGCAACAAGAGTATGATCCACAAGTCCTTGTTTTATAATTAGCACTGCTTTGTCTTGCTGTTCTTCTGTTCCAAAGATTTGTAAGTTATCATACAACCATCTATATACTTCTTCCATTTCTTCTGCACGTAATTTACCGCAAAGTAGTTTTCTCGCATCTTGTATCTTACCCGCTTTGAAAAGTTCAACCATTTCAAACTTCCAGTCAGCAGTTCCTTCATCACCTTTACTTGGAGATTGAAGTTTGTTATCAGATACATTCTGTTGCACCATATTAATGCATTTACGCAAATCAGGATAAGTTGCTTTAACATAGTTGTCTAATGTTTCTAATTCTACTTCAATATTTTCTTCAACAAGAATTGTTGCAACACGGGCAGTAAACTCTGTTTGATCAATACGTTCAATGTGATATCCTTGACACCTTGAATGTATTGCAGGAATAATTCTATTAGGATAATTACAAGTTAAAATAAATCTCGCTGTACTATGATACTCTTCCATTACACCACGTAGTGCCGCCTGTGCATTTGGACTTAGATAATCAGCCTCATCAAGTAGTACAACTTTGAAAGGACCAAATGGGATCATTTGTACAAAGTTTGTAATTTTGTTTCTTACTTCGTCAACACTATTTGTACGACTTGCGTTAATTTCTAAAACATCATACTCAGGAATTTCTAATTCGTTAATTAAAATTTTTGCCATAGTTGTTTTACCAATACCAGCGGCACCACTAAACAACAAGTGCGGAATACTCTTTTCTTTAATCCAACTTTGTGCTTGTTTACGTTGATTATCATCTCTAAAAACATATCCATCTAAGTTTTTAGGACGATACTTTTCTACCCATAAATCTTTCATTATGCAAACCTTTCAATTAGTGCTACCACGGTTGCATACAATCCATATCCAAACAACACCAATAATGCTAAACCACCAACAATTTCAATGCTGTCTAGTGGATCATAAAATCCTTTAAGTGTTTTCAATAAGTCTTTCATTTACCTGCCTCTACTATTCGTTGTCTCAAATTAGTACTACTAAATGAGTGTTGCCTTTTATTATAATATATTTCTATGCCTTTGTCAACACATATTTGCTTGCCTGTAAAGTCTTTTGATTTATATTCTTCACCAATAAATCTCTTATCTATTGAATAAGTCAATAGAATATCTTCCAGATCTTTCTCAGTTGCGTAAGGAATAATTTCGTCTACATACTTACATCCAGCCAATTGGACATATCTTTCAAATACAGTTTGTATCGGTTTGTTCTTTTCAGGCCGGTCAATAGTAGGATCAGTTTGCAATCCTACTATCATATGTTCACAATTGTTTTTGGCTTCTTTAAGCATAGCAACGTGACCTGTATGAAACAGATCAAAAGATGATGCTGTAAAACCAACTATCAAAGATCACCTTCTTTTCTATTCTCTGAATAGTGTACATCAAACTCTCCGCCAGGATATCTTGCTTTAAGTTTGTTTACATTTTCTGCAACTACTTCGTTAGGATCCAACCCAAGACTACGGCAAGAATTAATCCAATACCACATAATGTCACCAAGTTCTCGTTTACAATGAAATATAGTTTCATCGTCCATTGGTTTACCTTGGAAAATACATTTTTTAACAATTTCACTAAACTCTCCTCCTTCTGATGCAATACCAATAGCACCTGTCATTAGTAGTGCTAAATTTACACCACTTTCCTTTTCGATATCAATTAGTTTATTATTAAGCACCATTGTGCTGTTTGATTCTTTTGATGTGACTTGTTCTACAAAGTCTTTATACTTGTTAAGATCTACTTGCAATTTTGACTCCTTATTTTACATATTATTTTATACTATCTGTTAATTGCTGTCAACCGTTATGGTAAATATTTTTATGCAATGTTCATTGCGTTCAGAAAGGAGACTTCAAATGATTAAGAATATATCTTTATACCTAGAAGTAGGTCAACAAATCCTAGTAGGTAAAAATAACGATAAAGCCAAAATCACTAAAATAGAATTCCATCCAAAGACAGGGGAGGTCTCAATCAATACGACGAAAGGACCGAGAAAAGCATTGACATTTAGACTTTTACCAGAAGAAATGTACAGTTAAGTTAAAAAATTATTTAGGCTTCTTCGCCAAAGTATGCTAGATCAAAATCGTCTGGAGCAGTGTCTTGCCAAGCCAGGACAGCATCCTTCTCAACTTTTTGTATTTCTAATACATTATCACCATCGTCTACTTTGACTTTGCGTGTCCAACGACCGTGCTGTATAAGGATCCAATCGCCAACATCATATTCATCTTTGTGTTCTGATCCCACAGCATAAACTTTAGCCCAACGTGGTTTGACACCGTGGGCTTTTGCATTATCATCACCGATAATAATTCCTCCTTTGGTTTTTGTTTCACCAAAGTACATATGTGATACTAAAACATCATCACGGATAGGGCGTAACTTACCTTTGATCATTTGTCACCTT
>Ga0163109_10001673_pt1 | contig 17505 bp, 9 predicted proteins | sample CRUFie1St13metaG_FD_108704 | JGI IMG/M metagenome (GOLD analysis project Ga0163109, IMG submission 108704) | Marine microbial communities from the Costa Rica Dome - CRUD Field 142mm St13 metaG | ecosystem: Environmental > Aquatic > Marine > Oceanic > Photic zone | place: Costa Rica: the Eastern... | reverse complement strand
AGGCCAAGACGGCGCAGGAATTGCCACAGTCAAACTCAATGCACCTCCCGGCACACCCTACATTTACCGAGAGCGATCCATTGATTCCGATGCTATTGCTTCTTTATTTAAAGATTGGGACGGCCAAGTACAACAATGTATAGACCAAAATCCTCAACAATCCGGTGCAGCGCTCTGCAATACGCTGTATCAAGAGGCTGTCTGCTATGGCGATATATTTCTGGGCCACCTGCGATATGGAACCCACGGTGTAAATTCAACGGATGCCTGCCACCCTTTTCACCGACGAAATTCGTGGAGATCAAGAAATCTTCTCATTGCAGGAAACTTCAATCTTACCAACGTCGATCAACTTATCGATCAACTTATCGAGATTGGCCAACATCCCATAGAGCGAAAGGACACCATCACCGTTCTCGAAAAGTTTGGACATTTTCTTGATCGCGAAGTGCAGCGACTTTTTGACACCTTTAAACAAGGGGCCTACGCTAAGAAAACGATCTCAGAGCACATCGAAGCCAATCTTGACCTCAAGCAGATCGTCAATAATGCGTGCAAAGCGTTTGATGGTGGATTTGTTATGGCCGGAATTACAGGAAGTGGAGACACCTTCGTATTGCGCGATGCACATGGTATTCGGCCTGCCTTCTATTATCACAATGATGAGGCAGTTGTTGTGGCCTCCGAAAGACCTGCAATACAAACCACCTTTGAGGTGACCCATGACAAGGTCAAAGAGCTTCCCGCAGGCCATATGCTATGGATTCGAAGGGATGGCAAAACTTCCCTCGAAAAAATTTATGCTGATAAACCTAAGACCGCTTGCAGTTTTGAACGAATTTATTTTTCCCGAGGAACAGACATCGACATTTACAATGAGCGACGCAAATTGGGAGAATCCCTAGCAAACAAAGTACTTGAGCGGGTAGACTATGATCTTGACAATACTGTCTTTTCCTATATCCCTAATACTGCCGAGACGGCTTTTTATGGGCTAATTAGAGGCATAGAAGATGTATACAAGGCTCGAGCGGATAAGCAACTAGAACAAAAGGAAATCGATCGGGAAGAATGGATTCGCGCGCTTCAAAAGAAACCAAGGGTAGAAAAAGTAGCGGTGAAAGACGTAAAACTCCGAACCTTTATCACAGAAGATAAAGGTCGCGATGATCTCGTACAACATGTATATGACATCACTTATGGAACTATTCGTAGGAATATTGATACCCTCGTTGTAATCGATGATTCTATTGTACGAGGTACCACCTTGGAAAAAAGTATTATCCGAATACTTGATCGACTCGGTCCGAAAAAAATTATTATCCTTTCCTCAGCACCCCAGATACGCTATCCGGATTGCTACGGCATTGATATGTCTAAAATGCATGAGTTTATCGCATTTCGCGCCATGATTAATCTACTAAAATCTAAAGGATTAGAAAATCAGCTTGCTGATACAGCGCAGCAAATTAAAACTGCTTTTCGTGATGGAAATGCCGATCAAAAAAATTATGTAAAGTCTCTTTACGATCAATTTACACCCGATGAGATTTCCAAGGAGATTTCATCAATCGTCAAGCCACAATCTATATTTTCTGATGTCGAGGTCATTTATCAAAGTTTAGAAGGTTTATCTTTTGCCTGTCCTGATCATACCGGTCAATGGTACTTTGATGGCCATTATCCAACGCCAGGAGGAAGACGCGTGGTAAACCAAGCCTTTTTAAACTTTATGGAAGGGAAAAATGTTCGAGCCTATTAAGAACCTCATTCTCTATTATCTAAGAAAAAGTAAATGATCATCACCAAGATTATTGATGAAACCTCCACCACAAAGAGGTTTTACCTTAAACCAGATAAAGACTTGCCTTTCAAGGCAGGACAGTATATTTCTCTTAGCCTCCCAATTGATCCTAGGAAGTCCCGAGGCATCAGGCACTATTCCATTGCGAACTCACCCAATGCTGATGAAATTGAATTGGTGATTGTAGAGAAAGAAGGGGGTAAGGGAACTGCTTATCTATGGTCCTTGGAGGTTGGCGATGACATTGAACTTGGGCATGGAGCCTCTGGGGTGCTTACGATTGATAACTATAAGAAAAACTTCATTTTTATCTGCACCGGCACAGGCATCTCCCCTTTTAAGAGCATTCTTGAATATATCCAAGAAGAACAGATTGAAACCGGTGATATTCACCTTGTTTTTGGTACACGAAAGGAGGAGAACATCTTGTATTTCAAAGAAATGCAGGAATTAGTCGAGGCGCTTCCGCAATTGAAATACCATATTATCTTATCGCGAGAGCCTTGGGAAGGACGCCAAGGTTATGTCCACGAAGTGTATAAAGAAATCATCGAAAACTACTTCCAATCCATGGAAAACGGGGATTACAACGAATTACCTCTAGAGTTTTTTATCTGCGGCTGGAAAGACATGGTGGATGAAGCAAGAAAGACTCTTTTTGACATAGGATTCGACAAAAAACAAGTTAAGGTCGAAGTCTACGAGTAATAAAAAGCCTTTACTATCATTTTTCACTACCTTTGCAAGGAGCTAACCATTTCCAATGCGGGTATTTTACCTCCTCTTATTACTAATTTTCTCTAGTTCAAGTCTTTGGGCTCAGGCTAGTGATTCATCACCCGCAGAGGATACGATGGTAATTGAACGAGCATCGGAAACCACAAGTCAAAGAATTTATTCTGCAGATACTGTTGTGGACTCACTATCCCAGCAAGACACTATTCTTCGTGAACGCGGAAGTCCCGACTCAGTAAGGGCGACCTATTCGACCCCATTAATGCCGGACCTTCAGAGTGCTCAACCGTTCAACCAAACCAAGCGCAATAAACGCCAACAAGATGGCTTTATCGATAGAGAATATTATTATCCTGCTAAGCCCAAACATGCTTGGTGTCTAGGAATACGGGGAGGTACAGCAATGATTAATGGTGATATCAATCAGAATTTCTTTCGTGGTACTAAACCTTTTGCTCCTGGTTATACCTTTGGAGTATTTGCCAAAAAGTCTACTTCATACTTTATGTCCTTGCGGCTTAACTACGCACACATGCGCATGTGGAACACCGATTGGCAACCCTCAGTGCTTACCTCTAATCTTGTTGGGGCGGTTCCAGAGCTTATCGCATATACAGACACCCTTGGACTGGGCACGAATCATCCACAACTAGGAAATCGAGTAAACTTCTTCCATAATAGCTATACCGTTTCTCACGATATGACTTTTGATGTGATGTTCAGTTTAGGGGGGGCGCGATTTCATAAGGAGCGATCAAAAGTGCTTTTCAATGTATTTATATCTGCAGGAGGATTCCTCTACAGAACAAGATATGACCACTATGATGTAAATGGGCAGCCGTATAATTATGGAAATGTTTCTGCCATTAATACGTCCAAACCTGATATACTTAATGCGCTAGAGGATATGCGAGATGGCGTATACGAAACCGATGCTGAAAATGACTATGAACTCAAAGCGATCTCCTTCTTAAATGGATTTACCTTTAACCCTTCCTTTGGCTTTGGAGGAGGATTCACCTTCAGAATAAATCGCTTCATTGATTTAGATCTTGAAACACGTATGATGTATACTACATCAGATCTTCTAGATGGTCACAGATGGTCAGAACCTTTTGCCCAATTTCCAGGTCAAGACTTAAGCACCCTAAACTATCGATCCAATGGGGTAACTAAGGATAAAGATTCCTATGCTACGGCAACTATAGGGGTAACATTTAAGTTGATTGGCAAGAAAACCACCGAGCCCTTAACGCATTTAAATCCCCTTCAATATGCCTACGAGCGATTGAATGAAATCAATGTTGAGGAATCCATCAATAAAGCATTATCAGATGACGATGATGATGGTGTAATCAACAGATTGGATGAAGAAGAAGATACCCCAGAAGGCGCTCCGGTCGACACTAAAGGGCGTGCGCTTGATTCTGACGGCGATGGTATAATCGATTTATTGGATAAAGAGAAATACAGCATTGCCGGCTTACCTGTAGATTCCAATGGAGTTGCTCATATTCCAATTATCGATCCGGATGATCCCGAATATGATGAGAAAATCAAGGAACTCCCGCAGATTTACCAAGATCTTCAGACCCTGATCAATAATAGCAATCAAGCGAAAGACTGTGAGGATATTACAGAATTCCCTACCGTGCATTTTGCCCAGAACTATTACTCTATAGATCCATCATACTATGCACACCTTCATGTGGTTGGAGCCCTTATGCAACGCTGTCATGACTTAAACATTATGATTACCGGGAAAACCGACTATGTTAATGATGACAATTACAACATTAAACTAAGTTATAATCGCGCTGTCGAAGTAATGTCCTACCTCAGTGAAAAATATGATTTACCATGTTCTCGTTTTGAGCTGAGATTTATCGGCGAGGAAGAAGCCCTTGAAGAGGAAGGTCTTCCACTACTTGAGTATAGACAAGTAGAATTCAAAATTATAGAAGGTGGGACAGGCTCTGCATGTAATCCTGAGGATCCATTCCCTAAGATTAAGGCAGGGCGGCGACAGACAAAATAGTCTAGCCCCATTTATGCCATTTTGGCACAAAATCCGCATAGACGTCCATCGGCATGGCCTTTGCTTAGTTCACAGCAAATAAAGCCCCTATGCGTCAAGGAAACATAAGCGTCAATACAGAGAATATCTTCCCCATCATCAAGAAATTCTTGTATACAGATCAAGATATTTTTCTCAGAGAATTGGTTTCAAATGCCGTAGATGCCACCCGAAAGCTCGATATGCTTATTCGCAAGGGTGAAGCTGAACGACTTGATTTCAATCCCCAGATCAAAATTCACCTTGACAAGGAAGCCAAAACGCTTACCATATCAGATGATGGTCTTGGTATGAACGAAGAGGAGATTATTAAGTATCTCTCTGACATTGCCTTCTCCAGTGCTGAAGAGTTTGCAGAAAAATTCAAAGACCTTGATGATCGCGCTGAAATTATTGGTCATTTCGGGCTGGGCTTTTACAGTGCTTTTATGGTGGCAGAAAAAGTAACCGTGGTTAGCCGATCATATAAAGAAGAAAGTGCAATACAATGGGAAAGCGAAGGAAAGACTGAATATACCCTATCTGAGGCAACGCGGGATCGACGCGGAAGCGATATTATTTTGCATATCTCAGAGGAAGGAGAAGATTACTTAGACGAAGGGAAAATTCAAGGTCTACTTACCACCTATTGTAAGTTTATGCCTATTCCTATTGTCTTTGGAGAAAATGCCGTAGAAGAGGGAGAAGGAGAAGAAAAAACAACGGTAACCAGCCCAAGAGTGATTAACAACTCCAGTCCTCTCTGGACGAAAAGCCCAAGTGAGCTGAAAGACGAGGACTATCTAAGTTTTTACAGAGAACTCTATCCAATGAGCGAGGACCCATTGTTTTGGATTCATCTCAATGTGGACTATCCCTTCCATTTAGAAGGAATTCTCTACTTCCCAAAACTCAACCGTTCGATGGAAGTTCAGCGCAATAAAATTGGGCTCTACAGCAACCAGGTTTTTGTAACCGATAACGTAGAAGAAATCGTGCCTGAATTTCTTACTCTTCTTCATGGTGTTATTGACTCCACGGATATTCCACTCAATGTGTCAAGATCAGCACTTCAAGCAGACAGCCAGGTCAAGAAAATCACAGGGCACATCAGCAAAAAAGTGTCAGACAAACTCAATGAACTCTTTAAAAAAGACCGAGAAGGGTTTGAAAAGAAATGGGAAGATATTGGGGTATTTGTGAAATACGGATTGATCTCAGATGAAAAATTTTATGAGCGAAGCCAAAAAATCGGTCTTCTGAAAAGTACCGAAGGAGTATGCAAAACCATCGAAGAATGGAAAGAGGCCTTATCTGAAATTCACAAAGACAAAAATGACAAGCTCATTTTACTATACACCAACAATCCAGAAGGACAGCACACCTATATTGAGTCTGCCAAATCAAGAGGCTACACAGTGTTGGTAATGGACGTTATGATTGACAACCATTTTATGCAACATCTTGAAATGAAAGATGGTGATATCACGTTCAAACGAGTAGATGCCGATGCCCTAGACAGCTTGATTGACAAGGATGAAAATGTTGAGTCCGTGTTAAATGAAAAAGAGGTTGAACAACTCAAAGATGCCTTTACCTCAGCCATTGCTAATGAAAACTTTCAAGTAGAATGTAAAGCCCTTAATCCCAAGGATTACCCAGTCACCTTAACCCAATCTGAGTGGATGCGCCGAATGAAAGAAATGAATCAAATGGGAGGGGGTATGGCTATGATGGGTGAAATGCCCGACCGATATAATGTTGTGGTGAACACAAATCATCCTTTAGCCCAACGTATTCTTAAGGCACGCGGAAAAAGAGAGGCTATTATTCGACAACTTTTTGATTTAGCCCTCCTCAGTCAAGGAGCACTTTCTGGAGATCAACTTACCAGCTTCTTACATAGAAGCATTGAAGTCTTAGAAGACTAAAGCACATGTAGAATGGGATGAAAGCCTTTATCTTCATGGTAACATGAGTTTATGGCATTAACATCCCCGGCATACCAAGAAGCACTTCATCAGCTAAATCCTGAGCAGCGAGCAGCTGTTGACCTTATTGAAGGCCCTGTTTTAGTCCTCGCCGGCCCAGGAACAGGCAAAACACAGATTTTAGCCACTCGCATAGGCCGCATATTGGAAACTACTGATGCCGATCCAAGGAACATTTTATGCTTGACCTATACCGAGGCAGGAGCGACTGCAATGCGTACGCGCCTTATCAAATTTATCGGTCCACAAGCACACAAGATCTCTATTCATACCTTTCACGGATTTTGCAATCGCGTAATACAGGAAAACAAAGCCATTTTCGATCTAGATGACTTGGATCCAGTATCTGAGTTAGAATCTGCGGAATTTATTCGAAAAATCATAGATAATCTCGACTGGAATCATCCCTTGAGACGTCGAAAAATGCGCTACTACGACGTACAAAAGCTTCGAAGATTTTTTGATGAGCTAAAAAAGGAAGGAGTTAATGACACTGAATACAAGTTGCGATTAGAAGCCTTTGAAGCTAGTATTGCTGAAAATCCAGAGAACCTTTATAAAATAGGAGAGCAAAAAGGAGAAGTTAAACCCGCAGTCTATAACAAGCTGATGGATCCCTTAAATCGATCTTATGAAGCCAGCAAGCTTCTTCCTGAGTATCAAAACATGCTTAAAGACAATAACCGCTTTGATTTTCAGGATATGCTCGTTTTTGTTCATGAAGCTTTTGCCATGCACGAAGATCTATTGCTTGGCTATCAAGAGCAATTTCAATATTTACTCGTCGATGAATATCAGGATACCAATGGAATTCAAAATGAAATCTTATTTCAGTTAGCTTCGTATTGGGATCAACCCAACCTTTTTGCAGTAGGAGATGATGATCAATCAATTTTTAGATTTCAAGGAGCGAATCTTGACAACATAAAGAACTTTCATACGACCTTTCTGGCACCCCACGGAGAAGCTTTTGAAAAGGAAAGAATCATACAATTACAAAAAAACTACCGATCATCTCAGCGCATTCTAAATGATGCGGATACATTGATTCGGCACAATAGTTACCGCCTAGCTCAAAAAGATTTTCCAAATCCCTTGAAGGCCTCGTCCAAAGTGGCCAATTATGATCAGGATATAACTGTCTTATCCTATGAAGACAGCTTGCAGGAAGCCGTTGGGGTCGCTGAAAAAATTCAGTTCCTTCATAAGCATGAAGGACTAGCCTACAAAGATATCGCCGTGTTCTATAAAAAACATGCCACGGCAGAGCGCATTGCTCAATACTTTCAGCATGTTGGCATTCCAATACAAATTGTGCGTACCACCAATATTTTGGAAGAAGCCTTAACCCAGCAGATTCGGAGTATTTTAATCTATTTGCAAAACGAGATGCAGTCCCCTTTCAAAGGTGCGCATCTTTTGCATCAAATACTACACTTTCCTTGTTTTGGATTATCGGGAACTGCAATAAGTCGAGTGCACGTCTCCGTGCAAAAAGCTATTGCACAAAAACTTGAGCGCGGAGAAAAAATCAATGAGGATAGCCATTACCGACTTCAGTGGCGCAACCATAGTGAGCAGCTTATAGAGAGGGCCCAAAATCCAAGAGAAAAAGAGGAGTTTAAAGCGCTGCATTACACCTTGGAAAAGATAGATCACCTCGTCTCTGAGGCCTTTAGCCAACCGCTACAACATGCCTTTAACTCCGTCATAAAAACATGTGATTTTCTGCCATGGATTAATGCCCAATATAATAAACTCTTTCTCTTGCAAGAGGTTAATACGCTATTTGATTTTTTGAAGTCTGAAACCCAACGCAACAAATCCCTGACGCTGAAAGGTTTTCTTCATACTCTTGACCTGTTAGATAGTCATGACATTGGCCTAAGAATGCAAAAGGTTATTCATAGTGGAGAGGGAGTTCAATTTATGACCCTTCATGGATCTAAAGGATTAGAGTTTGATACCGTATTTATGATTGGCAATGATCATAAAACATGGACCACTCATGCACACAATGGGTTTAAACTCCCTCCCGCGCCGAACATTCTCGATAACGAAGTAGATATAGAAGATGCTAGACGTTTGTTTTACGTGGGAATCACCCGACCTAAACGCAGGCTCTTTATATCGTATCCTTTACTGAGTAATTCCAATAAAAATCTTGTCGAGTGCAGCTTTATCAGTGAGCTACTTATGGAGCGATCTCAAGAACAAATCAGTCATTCGAAAGCGCCAGAATACATTGATAGTAAAATCTATGGTGACTTTATACATACAACCATAGAACAAGGTAATGTACTAAATGCTGATGCTAGCCATCGGGATATGTTGCAGTTTGCCTTGGATAATTATGTAATGAGCGTCACCCATTTAAACAATTTTTTAAAGTGTCCACTTCGATTCTACTATTTAAACCTACTTAGGATTCCTTCTCCTATGTATCCCGCTGCACAGTTTGGAAGTGCAATTCATAAGGCACTTGAAGTACTTTTTGATAAATATGAAGATGCTTCTGATGCTGTAAAACTTGAACAAAGCTATCTAGCCTTTCAACGACACTTGCATCGAAACAAAGAAGTTTTTAGCCCTGAACAGTTTGAAGATTATTATGGATATGGAAAAGAAGTGCTAGATAATTACATACAGCAATACCCTATTCCACAAGTAGTCCGACGCGAGAATGAGTTAACGGTCAAGGCAAATGTTGATGGAATAGAGATTCGAGGAAACATCGACCGTATCGATAAAGTAGAAGCTACTTGGCAAGTGTTCGACTATAAAACAGGAAAGCATAATGCAACATATCGATCCTTTAATCGTCCCCATGAAAAGGTTGCACAAGGAACTTCCCCCCATGTGGCAACCTATGGCGGAGACTATTGGCGACAAGCTGTTTTTTATTTCATACTTCTTCAAAATGCTCATCATCCTGCAGATGTACAAGGCCCTACAGGTGCAGTACAATTTCAGTATGTTGAGCAAAAAGATGGAAAAATCCAAAAATCAAAAATTGTTACGGTGACCAATGAGGACGTTGATACCGTAGTAGAACAGATTAAAATGGCACATCAAAAGATCCAATCTTTTGATTTTAAGGGATGTGGAGAAGAAGATTGTGAGTGGTGTAACTTGCACCAATCCTCAGCAGTTTAGCTACTTTTCTGTATATAAATCTTGAAAAGCCTCATTTACCTTATCAAATGAAAAGGCAAAGCCCGTATCCAATATCTTTTGAGCACTTACGCGCTGACTAAAAACAACTACACGGGCCATTTCTCCTAAAACGATGCGCAAGGCGAAGGTAGGCACAGGAAGTATCAGTAATGACTTCCCGAGAACATTCCTAAGTTCCCTCAGCATAGTCTTTTGAGGCACTGGATTAGGCGCTACGGCATTATATATTCCTTGTACAGCGGGCTCATTAATGGCATGAAGAAAAAGATCCACCACATCTTTTTCATGAATCCAAGCATAATAATGTGCTCCATTTCCAAAATAGCTTAGCATTCTCAAGGGCAGTGTCATAGTCGTCTTCGGCAGGAATCCAGCTTTGCGGCTCAGGACTAAGCCAATGCGAAGAGCCGCATAACGAATTCCCATTTCCTCTACTTTTTGTCCTTCTACTTCCCAATCTCTGCATAATCTTGCGATAAATTCCTCCGCCATGACGGCATCTTCAGAAATCCAGTTATCACCACAATCATCATAATATCCGACAGCGCCTGCCGAAATGAAGGAGGATACTTTATGATCCAACGACTCGAGTGTGTTGACGAGAAGTTTAGTGCTTTCTATACGACTATTGTAAATGGTTTCTTTATAGCGCTTCGTCCATCTGTGGTCTCCTACTCCAGCACCTGCAAGGTGAATGATAGATGTAACGCCTTCCAATGCTTTCGCGTCCATTTTTTGAGCACTTACATCCCATAAAAACCCTTTACAACCCTCAATTTCCGTCTTAGACCTAGAAAGAAAATGTACAGAAACTCCTTGTCGTAAAAGTTTCGCACATAGCTGTCGGCCTATAAGCCCTGTTGCCCCTGTAACCAGAACGGAATTCTGCTTAGAAACCATGAGAAGTTGTATTTTGAGGAATTATTGAATTCTGTTAAAGAAACACCTATGAAGCCCATTCTTCGATACGGAGTTAACATCGGCCTAGCTGCTTTTGTTTCCATCACTTTACTCAGTGGTTGCAGTCTTGGTGAGAATGAGGGAAGAGAGGAAAGCGTCTGGGTTCGATTATCTGCAAAACCAGAAAGCCTAAACGCCATCTTGTCCTCAGATGCGAATAGTTCAACTATTCAAAACTACCTCTACCAAAGTCTTCAAGTTTTAGACGAGAAGGACTTTTCACTCAATCCTGTGCTCTTAGAGAATAATCCCATTACAAATATTGTTGAAGAAGGACCTTATGCAGGAGGAATGACTCTTGAAATGACCATTCGAGAAGAGGCTACATGGGATAATGGCTCGCCAATTACTGCCTATGATGTGGACTACACCTATCGTATGATAAAAAATCCATTTTCAGAGACCAATCACATTCGCCCCTATTTTGAGGATTTGGATTCTATTTGGATAGACCCTTACAACCCGAAACACTTCAAGTTGTATTGTAAGAAACGTTACATCCTGGCCGAAAGCTCCCTCACCACCCAAGGTATTCTTCCAAGATACATCTATGACCCCAATGACCTCTTAGGTCCCTTTTCTGTAACCGATCTCAATGCCAATAGTGAAGCCTATGTCGAAGAAGGCAACGAGGCGCTGGAGGATCATGCTGATTACTTTGCCCAAGATATGTTTAAACGCCAACTGGCCTTTGGCTCAGGTCCCTATAAACTGGTGAAGTGGGATCAAAAGAACTCTCTTCTAAAACTTGAACGCAAAGACAATTGGTGGGGAGACAATCTATCTGAAGAGATTACAGGACTTGAAAACAATGTAAAGCAAATTATCTTTTTAGTGGAAAGTAGCGATGTATCCGTTAAAGAAAGGCTCTTTGAACAACAATATGACGTGGTATCTGGTATAAAGGCGAAAGATTTCAGGAAGTTTCTTGACGAAGGAACGCTTGATGAGCATTATAAGCTAGATACGCCTTCAGGAAATTCTTATTCTTACTTAGGATTAAACATGCGAGATCCTTTATTGAGCGACCGAAGAGTGCGGCAAGCATTAACCTTTGCGCTAGACAAAAATACATTGCTCAATACGCTAACCTATGACTTAGCCAAACCTGTGCAATCTCCGGTGCATTTGAATATGCCCTATTACAACCATGATCTTCCGCCCTATACCTACAATCTAGATACCGCAAAAAAGCTCCTAGCGGAAGCAGGCTGGAAAATGGGGTCTAAACATTTGGAAAAAGTAATTGATGGGCAGGTCCAAGAGTTAGAATTGTCTTTTAAGTATACGCCTAACAATACAAACGCAGAGGAGATCGGCAAATCTTTGAAAAGATCCCTGAATAGTCTCGGAATAGGTTTGATTATGGAAACGCGAGAATGGACTGTATTACTAGAAGAGGTAGATAAACGTGACTTCCAAATCCTGATTATGGGCTGGATTAAAGACCCAGGGCTAGACGATTTCAAACAATTATGGCATTCTGAATCCTACAACAATGCTGGGTCAAACTTCGTGGGCTTTGGGGATACTAAATCCGATGCATTGATTGACTCGATACGCGGGGAACTTGATGAAACAAAACGCAATGCGATGTATAAAGAGTTTCAAGCTATCCTCCACCGAGAATGCCCCTATATTTTCTTATGGTCAGGGAATAAAAGGATGGTCATTAGCAAACGCTTTAATAACGCCTTCGGACTTGCCACTAGACCAGGATATAATGTTGCCCAATGGGAACCAAATTTGTAAACCCTTATTAGCACCTTACCATGATAAAATATATTCTTAAGAGGCTGATTATTGTCATCCCCACCTTGTTTGTAATCTCATTAGTTACCTTTGGGTTAAGCTTGGTTACTCCCGGTGATCCCGTGCTCAACAAAGTGAAAGGAAAGGCCAATGCTGAAGGAGTTGTGGAACAAAGTGGGGGGCAAGACTATAAAAAAGCCAGCCGTGATCTAGGACTAGACCGCCCTGCCTTTTACTTTACGCTAACGAGTGAGGCTTATCCGGATACATTTCATCGAATTATCAATAAACGTGAGCGTCTCCGATATAAAGGGTTGATAGAGGCCTATGGTAATTGGGATGCCATTAAAGCCTTTGATGAAGCCCTATATCATTTCGAAGTAAATACCGTTCAGTCCGATAACAAGACGCTACCTAGTGAAGCACGTGAAAAGGCGCTTAAAAAAATGAGCACCCTTATCACCAACATTAAAACTAAAGTTTGGGCTAAAGATTTAGAACAAGATCTTTTAAAAATCGACTCCTTAGTTTCAAAGACTTCAGATGTAGCTGCCATTACGACCGATACTTTTACCCTCGACCTTAAGGACTCAACGGTTAATATCCCGATGCCCAATAAGGGTCATGGCCAAAACATCGATTTTGTCTATCACCAAGATTCTTCTTTAAACAAATTGACAGATAGCCTTCTAGCCGCTGACGCAAAATCTAAACTACAAATACAGATTGATGCCGTCACCCACAAGCTAAAGATTGATTCCGTAGAAATTGATTCCGTAGAAATCCAAAGGGATTCCGCAAGCTTTGTCACCGTTTACTTCAGACATGATACTAGTTTTATGGCCTTGGATTATCTGAATTCTTCGCTAGTTGACCTTCGCTATGCCTACGACAACTTAGTAAACAACGCCACAACAGAAAAACTTTACAAACCCAAGCTGCAGTGGTATGGTAAACGGAATCAATATCACACATGGATGTTTGGTGATGCGCCATGGTTTCAAAGAAAAGAGGTGGTACTTGCTAAACGCACCTATGAATCAGGCGATGCCTTTGTAGTCGACTTACAGGATCGGGAAAAGGCATTCTTTCGAATTGAAATGTGGGAACGTGCAGGCGATTTTTATGATAGAATTTTTAACTCCACCTCCATTGAGCTGATTGACAATGGTTACATAGAATTTCACGATGGAGATACTATAAAGCCCCAAGAAATAAATCGTGCCATACAGCCCGGATTTCAATGGAAAATAACCTATTATCCCGACTATGATGGAGAACGACCTCATTGGGGTATATTAAGAGGAGATTTTGGAACAAGCTTTATCGATGACCAAAAAGTGGCTCGCAAAATACGTGAAGCCCTTCCTTGGACGGCGTTGCTTAACATTTTGTCAGTGATCCTAGCTTATCTTTTAGCCATTCCTTTAGGGGTATATATGGCGAAGTATCAAGGGAAGGTATTCGATCGTGCGGCAACTATCGTATTATTTATGCTCTATTCCTTACCGGCATTTTGGATAGGAACGCTGATCATCATATTTTTCACCAGTCCAAATTATGGCGCATGGACCGACTTGTTCCCCGTAGGAGGTCCCGTAGATTTAAGAATATCTATTAATTCCGAAAATTATACGGTATTACAGAAGTTTGGAAGTACCTTTTACCACTTACTTGCCCCGCTTATTACAATGACCTTAGGTAGCTTGGCCTATCTAGCCACTCAAATGCGGGGTGGAGTCGTAAATGTCGTGAGAATGGACTTTATTCGAACTGCCCGCGCCAAGGGACTCCCTGAGGGTCAGGTTTTATGGAAACATACTTTCCGAAACTCATTGATTCCCATTATAACCCTATTTGCAGGGCTTTTTCCTTTAATGATCTCAGGCTCGGTGATTATTGAAGAAATTTTTGGGATTCCAGGTATGGGAAGAATTGCCTTCCAAGCGATAAGTGAGCGAGATTACCCAATCGTCCTTACCGTGCTTATGATTTCCTCTTCACTTACCATTATTGGAATCCTCGTTGCCGATATTATTTATGCCTTAGTTGACCCAAGAATCTCATTTACCAAGAAGTCATGATGGATAAAAAGCAAAAAATCTCAAAGAATAAGCCCGTGGATCAGAGTTATTGGGGCATTGTAAAGCGGAAATTCAGAAAGAATATCCCCGCAAGAATTGCCTTAATCCTAATTGCATTTATTGTATTCGTTGGCGTATTTGCCCCAATGTTAGCCAATGATAGGCCTATTATGGCTAAGACAACTGACGGGGAAGTCCACTGGCCTGCAATTAGTTCATTTAAAGCCTCTTGGCAGGAAACCTTTGGAGGAAAAAGCCCATGCGATAAAAGTGAAGCATGTGACTCGTCAAGGGTTTGTCCAGATCCCGATACATGTACATGGAAACGGTTGAGAGTCAATGGCGAATTAGAACGTCAAATCTGGCCCCTTATTCCCTATGCCCCTAATGAAGCTGATCAGCTTAATCATCATTACAAGAGTCCGAAATGTTCCGAACAGATTCTTGGAGAGAACTCAGATGAGAGTAAAGACAATCCCCACGCATGGAAATGCCATGTCGCTGGAACGAATGAAACCGGTGAGGATATGATGGCTAAACTGATTCACGGCTGCCGCATTGCCGTGCTGGTGGGAGTAGTATCCATGGGTATCGCATCCATCATAGGAATTTTAGTAGGTGCTATCGCAGGTTATTTTGGAGATGACCGCTTAAAAATTAAGCGTATGGCTTTGATTTTTACCATTCCCTTTATGATAATTCTGCTGTTTGCACTCCTTTTGTGGCTGCCAACATTTTACCATCAGAATCTAAATCCAAGTCGCTATTCATCGTTATCTGAACTTCCCAAAGGACTGTCAAATCTTCTTCGCATAGGCCTTATAGTTTATACGTTTTGTATTGTTTTTCTCATTCCAAACATTTGGTTTTGGCTGCGCAATGGACGTCCGTTTAAATGGTTCCGATACAATAGCACAGTAAAAGCATTTTTTGCGGATGAAAACCATGGTCGACGTAGATTTTGGTGGGCGCTTAACCTTATATTCCTCCCGGTATTTGCCATCTGGCTTGCCTCGTACTTTCAGTATAATGTAGATTCTACCTCGTGTGCCAAAAGTCCAGCAGAAGATGGAGTGTGGGCAAATTTTGGAAATATCTGCCAGCTTTCATCTATGATGGATAAACTCAAACTATTAATTTCTCTTCTTACCGTCTTCCTTCTATTCCAAATTCCCAATAAACTTGGGGGATTGATGTCCAAGCGTTTTGATAAAGAACATTGGCTAAATAGGGAAGTCAATATTCCAGTAGACCTTTGGATTTCTCGTATCATCGAAGTGTTCATCTCCATTCCAAGATTACTTTTAATCTTAGCCGCTGTTGCTGTCTATCAGACAGAAGGTGGTGGTGGGGGAATCCTGCTTATTATGGCCGTTGTAGGGTTCACCACTTGGACAGGTATTGCACGTTTTATGAGGGGAGAGTTGTTACGTGTGCGCAACTTAGAGTTTATTGAAGCTGCCCAAGCCCTTGGGTATAAGAATTTTCGAATTATTTTACGTCATGCCCTTCCCAATGCCCTAACTTCTGTATTGATTGCTATTGCCTTTGGAGTTGCCTCGGCTATCTTAATCGAGTCGTCGCTTTCGTTCTTAGGTATTGGTGTCACTGCAGATACCGCAACTTGGGGGAAAATGTTAGCGGATTCAAGAGCGCACCCTGAAGGTTGGTGGCTTGCCATTTTCCCTGGAATTGCCATCTTCCTGACGGTAACTATGTTTAATCTATTAGGAGAAGGTTTGGCCTCGGCGCTTGATCCAAAATCGCGGTAATACTAGCCTTTATATTTCCGAAGTAATGCGGATATCTCTTTATGCATGGTCTCTTCAGATAAAGAGGATATATTGAGGCTTTCAAAGGCCTTATGCACCTCAGGATGTTTCCAGAATTCACGAAGTAGTGTAGCCTCTACTTGGCCCCTGAATTTAGCCATTTGTTGACGGCGGCGGCGAGCTTCTCTAAACCCTCCTTCAGTCTGGTGCCGATTGAATTGAGCAATTGTACCACCCAGAGCATCAAGTCCTAATCGATTGGTGGCCGAGGTGCTAACTAAGGGAATAGTCCATCCGGGAGATTCATGTTGATGTAAGGACATGGCTTGCTTCCATTGGCGCATTACCTCTCGGGTCAAGCTATCCTCTTGATCATCTATTTTAGTAAAAACTACAATATCTGCAGTTTCCACTACCCCTCGTTTTATTCCCTGCAAACCATCACCTGCTTCTGCCTGAGTAAGATATAACAGGGTATCCACTAGGTCGGCCATGGAAACTTCACTCTGACCAACACCCACGGACTCAATCCATAATTCTTTATATCCCACGAGATAGAGCAATTGCATCACTAAGGCCGTATTACGATTGACTCCTCCCAAAGCGCCCGATGAGGGACTTGGCCTTACAAAGACACGTGGATCAGAGGCGATATCAGGCATTCTCGACTTATCCCCCAAAATACTTCCGCCATGTCGATGGCTACTTGGATCAATGGTCAATATAGCCAGCTTATCTTGAGGGTTGTTGGCTAAAAAATCTTGGGCAAAGGCATTAATGAGGGTGCTTTTACCTGCACCAGGACTTCCCGTGAAGCCAAGCCGGTGACAACCTGTATCAGGCGCAGTGGTAGAAAGACCTTGCATAACTTCCAAAGCGAATTCCCTGTGGTCCTGACGTTGACTTTCTACATAGGAAATCGTCTTGCTTATCGCGGCACGATCCCCATCTAAAAGCCGTATAATCCAATCTGAAACATTATGCTGCATAGGTTATATTCCTTAGGTAAAGGTCGCTTTTTTACACCAAACCTCTATTCCAGCTCTTGTAGCCTGAGAAATCAAGCTATCCTGAAAGTGTATTTTCACCTTGAAAAACTTTGAAAACTATAATTATGGGCAAACGAAGCGTTTTAATTACTGGAGCAACTGCAGGCATTGGCGCCGCATGTGCT
>Ga0163109_10001672_pt1 | contig 17508 bp, 16 predicted proteins | sample CRUFie1St13metaG_FD_108704 | JGI IMG/M metagenome (GOLD analysis project Ga0163109, IMG submission 108704) | Marine microbial communities from the Costa Rica Dome - CRUD Field 142mm St13 metaG | ecosystem: Environmental > Aquatic > Marine > Oceanic > Photic zone | place: Costa Rica: the Eastern... | reverse complement strand
TTCTATTATAGTTTGAATTTCAGCTAATTTTTTTGGACTTACTGTAACTAATAAATTATTACCTGCTTTATCAACAGTAATCTTTTCAGTAATATTTGCTAATAAACCAACAACATCTTCTGCATTGGCATATTTTAGTGGAATTACATGAGAACTTATTCCAACATCACTGTTTAGTCGATCTGCATTTGCAATTAGAATGGAATTACCTTGAATCTCATAGCTTAATCCTGCCGCACGAACTATCATATCAATAGCTTGATCAATTGGAGTGTCAACTAAATTAATAGTAATTCTTTCTGATGAATTAACCTTTGGGCCAGTAACAATATTATAGCCACTTTCATCTGCAAGTATGGATAGTATCCCAGAAAGACTGGAGTCTACGGCTTTGATAGTTATTTCTCCCATTTCATCAAGTCCTGGCTTAGCAAATAAAACTGAAAAAGCAAATAAACATATTAATGTCCTTTTCATTTGCTTTAGGACTATGGTTTTTAAAATATTATTTTTTTCTAAATAAGTTATCTTCATTATTGACCTTCCTTATTATACATATCGTATGTAAATCTTTCATTATCTTTTTCAAAAACCACAAAGTCTGAACCAATATCAACAATTTTTCCACCTGAGATAGTATCATTTAGAGACAAATTAAACACTATATCACCATAGGAATTGATTAAGGTTGCTTTATACCCTTTGTATCTTTTGCTATATCTAATATTTTCTATTTTTAAGTGCTGGTTAGCCATAGATTCAAATCCTTCAACTTTTATTACTGATAATAAGTTAGAAGGATTATTCTCTGGAGCGATGTAATATTTTGTTTCACTACCATCTGTAATAAAGTCTTGTTTTTCCTTTAGGCTGAATTCAAGTTTTTGTACTTTTTCTTTTAGTTGTCTATCTGTACCAATTTCTTCAGATTCAAAATCATCTAGTAACTTAAGATATCCATCATTATCAAAGTATAATGAATAGCCAACATATGCAATAGCTATAAAAGCTATTGTTAGTATCATTTGCCAAAGTAAGTTTTCTCGTTTATCCATAAAATTATTTATTTAGTGTAATAGTTGAAATTGTCATGGTTATCTTTGCCCCAGGAAGTTGTTTGTTATCACCTTTAGACCTCCTAACTTGATCTGGAGTATTAATAAATTTAAATTCATCTATTTTTATAATTCGTTCACTAGCAGATAGCTCTGCTAATAATCTACCAAATCTTGGATAGTCACATGTAAATTCAAGTTCATATGGTATATATGTATATTTACCTTTACTATATTTTTTAGCTGGACTAACTCCAACACCGTTGATATTAATTTTGCTAAAAATATCAGTTAGATCATTAATAAAAGTTCGAGATGCTTGCTTGTTAAGTGGATCATTTTTACTTTGTGCAAGATTTTTTTCAAACATGTTATAAACATAGTACAAACTATCTGATAATATCTGGGTTGTAATAAACTTCTCATTTGCTTCCTTTTGACTATCTTCAAGATCAATAATTTGATCATACTTATCAGTTAATACAAATGACCAAAGTGTTGTCATTATTAAGATAAATAAAATTGTGATTCCTAGTAAAATAATATTTCTTTTCATTGTTTTTCCGCTATTGATTGTAAGACATCTTCATATTTAATGCGTGTCAAGTCATCCCAAATTCCATAATTAACGCTAGTTTCATTTGCTATCCCTGTCTCTTCTTGGAATCTTTTCACTGCTGTAAGATTAGACTTGCTTTGGTTCTTTTTTAACCGTTTGGCAGCAGCAATTATATTTTTTGAATATTTATACACTTTATTTGATAATTCGTTTGAAGCAAGCTCCTTATCTTTTTTCATCAACTCTTTTTGAAATCTTGTTGTTGGCTTTTTATCAAGGATTTCATCTCTATTTATAATTGTTACTGACTCTAAAAAGCCAAACTCAATATCATTTTCTGAAAAAAGCTTAAGAGCTGTTTGAAATCTTTTTACATTATCCTGCGAAGGGTTTTGCATATCAATATCTTTAGCTAATTGAATTATATCATCTGAATACTTATTTTCTTCAACTTTCTGTTCTATCTTTTCTTCAACTTTCTGTTCTATCTTTTCTTCAACTTTGCAAGCAATAAGACCAATATATATAAAACATAGTAGCCCAAATGAAACCCATTTATCTCTATTGCATTTATATGCAGCTTGCCTACTATTAAATCTTTTCTTCAATCTTAGTCTCTATATTTTTAGGAATTTCTTTATCAATAACAATCTCATTAAGTCTATTTTTGATCTTCTTCTTTAAAGGAGCAGAAATTTGGAATTGATAGTATGGATTGCTACCTCTTGAAACTCTTTTACTATTTCTAAGTTCATATTCTATAAATTCTTTACCAAAATCTTCATGACCTTCAAGAAGAGTTATAAAATCATTGAGTATTTTTTGATCTTTTTGTGTTTTATCTTTAATTTTAGATATAGCAGAAATATTTAAACTATTGTTAGCGTATTCTAACTTCGTTATACACATATCTTCAGGAGTAATTTCAGATAATTGCATTAATTTTTCTGACCAAGGAATAGTTTTTTCACCAATTTTATATGCCAATTCTATATCTTTTTTAGATAGGTTTAGTAGATTGACTTTATCATTATTATTTTTATTTAGACTTTTATTTCTTTCCTCAAGTTGCCTTTTAATTTCATCCTTTAAATTCATAGTATCTTTTTTTATTTTACTTATTGTATTTTCTCGAAGACTAATAAGCTCATTGTAATTTGAATTCACATTTATAAACCAAGTAATAAGACCAATATATATAAAGCATAGTAATCCAAATATAATCCATTTATCTCTATTACCTTTATATGCAGCTTGCCTAGCTTTACTAATATTTTGATTTAGATTTATTAATATGAAATTATCATTCTTCAATTACATCATTCCTCTTAATGCCAGTCCAACAGCAATAGTAAATTTTGACGGGTTTTCAATCTTAACATCACTTACTATTTTATTGAATGGGTTTAGTATCTCAGTTTCTATTCGTAGTTCATCAGCGATTAAATCTTTAAGACCGTTTATTTCAGCAAAACCCCCCGAAATAAATAATCGTTTAAAATTTGAATTTCCATTATTTGATTTTACATAATATCTCAGAGACTTTCTTATTTCGTCAACTAGGTTGCTAAAAATAGTTTTTTCAGCAGATTCTAGACTAAATGCATTACTGTCACCAGCGATTGAATTGCTATCTAAAGATCCAACTCCATCTCTTTCTAGTATATCCTTTGCATCAGAATAGTCAGTGTCATATTTTTTCATTATATCTTTTATAATAGTAAAGCCTGAAGTTTCTATTTCTCTTGTAAAAAATGTTTGTGATTTACCGAAAACAACGAGAGTTGAAGTACTTGTACCTATATCTAAAATAACATCTATTCCATCTTCTTGAATACCATAATTATGAGTTAAGCAATTAGCCATAGCAATAGGCTCTGCATCAAAAATTGAATTTTTAAATCCAGAATCTCTGACAATAGAATCAAATTGTTTGATTATATTTTTTGTAGTAGCAACTAGCAAGACATCAATTTTATCTATTTCATTATTATTTTTACCAATAATAGAATAATCCATTACTGCCTCAGTTCCATCTAAGGGAATATGTTTTTTTGCTTCAAACTCTAATGATTGATATAATTCATCCTTATTCATTTCGAGTGTGGTAATTTCTTTTACAGATAAATTTTTACCAGATATTGCAGTTGTTAAAGATTTAATTTTCTTGGTATTAGTTTTAGTATCAATACAAATATCATTAATACATGCCACCCAATTGGATTTTTCTAATTTTTCAGGATCAAAAGAATTTAAATCACTCCATGTTGATTTGGAGTGCACTTTTGATACAACAGCATCATCATTTACTGTATTTAATTCTACTAGTTTAACTTCACTTGTTCCTATATCAATACTAATTGACATTATTCTAGTCCTTTTGATGTTTTTGCTGAAACTATATTAATTGAAATTTCTCCATTTCCACCTTTACATTCTACAACAGGGTATGCAGGAGGTCCTCCACACAATAAGTTGTCATCATAGTTATAATCTTTAATTTGATAGCCTACCCATAATTGATTTCCATATTGACTCGTAGGATTTCTTTGAACATATCCTCTATATCTTTGACATACACCACCCCAAAGTAAAATGGTGCCTCTTCTATCGCTGCCACCAGTTCCATTTGCAGTATTTCTTCCTCTTCCATCTGCCCACGGAGGAAATCCAGTATCCCTATCAAATTCATCGTTAGGGGTAAAATATGGATCATAAATATTGCCTACCCATCCTGGGTTAGTTGGTATAGAATTTGATGAATTCTGCCAATAATGAGCTACAAAAGATTCATTTAGTGCAATCATGTGTGCATTAATTCTAACTCCATGTGAAGAAGTAGGATAGGGGCAATTACCACTAGGACAACCATTGTTTGCCCCATTTTCGGGAGTATTTGCTACTACAATATTTGCTCCAGAAACTAGTCCTAATACATTATTACTACCACCCCTACAAGTTTCTAAGTTTGGTTGATGAAGTGCCATATTTCCACTACCATCTGTATCAGCATTTACTAAATCATCTATAATCCAAATATTATTCCACATTGTATCGAGCTCTGTGTTGCAGTTTAAAATACTATCATTGCATGCATGTCTTCTGTAAAGTGTATAAGGATCGGTGACAATTGAATATCTACCTTTATAATTACCTTTGACCCTTACAGGACCATCTTCAACGTAAATTACTCCTTGTGAATTGTAAATATATGGAGGAGCACCCGGATAAGGAAGAGTATTTATTGGTAAATTAGGATTATTTGGATTATCAATGTTATGCTCAAAATCAAAGTGTTGTCCTGCTATTCCATGAGGGCCAAAAGGGTAGCAGTTCTCACCTGGTGGACATTCTGGATCATCAAAGTATGGACCATTGCTTGAAAAAGGGTCCATTAATGTTTCGATTTGAGGATTATCATAAATATTATTTGGTATCATGTATTTACCATGATACGACATAAGGGAATCAAGATATGGTTTGCATCCATAAATTGAAATGTCTTGCACTGTAGGGTCTCCAGTTTCGGTAGGGGATACACAAATTTGATCAAGAATTGGAAAACCTGCAGCTTTATCATCATTATAGTTAAAAGTTGCTGGGTTACATCCTGGAGTAGAATTACACAGTTCATTGAAACCATCTAAATGCTGTGGATAAGGGTTTATTACTTGAGTTGAGCTTAATCCAGATTTTAAATGGGGGGGAGGTAAAAACCACCACTGAGTAACCATATATTCTCCAGTATTAAAAAACTCAATTTCTGTCATGGTTAATGTGTCTTTTGCTCCATTTCCACCTCTATTTATTATTCCTGCAGGGATAATTCTTAATTGAGAGTCAGCATTACCTTGTTTCATATTCTCATATCCAGGCGGAGGCCATTTTAATTCACATCTTGTACTTGTATCAACCTCTTGGGGAGAAAAAAGCGCATTCCAGCCATTACCAGAGCATCCACCCCAATTACCATTTGCTGGACCATTATTTCCAGGTGTTAAATACCACTCAGCTTCACTAAAATCTGGACAACCTGTATCAGAAAAATAAATTTCATCATTGGTTTGAACAATCCCATCAATGACATCTGATCCATAAAACTTAACACCTCTTCTTTCTCCATTTATAAATCCAGGAGGTCCAAAAGTCATGGGTGCACCTCCAGCTCTTTCAGTGTTTGTAAAATACATATACTTTCCCAAACCCTCAGGACTACCAATGATTTCAGATTTTCTAAATATTGTATCTAAATTATTAGGTCCCCAAGTGGCTAAGCCAATTGCGGATCCAATTCGTTCATTATATAAATTATTTTTAGTCATCGTTACTTCTCTATAACTACCCATCTTTAAGCCAATTTCCTCAACATCTAGAGAGCGCCCTTCTAAAACTGTGCCAGTGACATAGTTGCTTTGTAATAAGTAGGGGAATGCCTTTTCAGCAATTCCACTTTCTGCATTATAAGTAGCTTTGGTTACAGCAATTCTGTAATCTAATTCATTAAGTTGGTTGCTTAGCCAATTATAATAAACCATAACTACTGCAGCACTTGCAAACATAAAAAATAATGAAGTAGGTAGTATAAAACCACTATAAAATTTTTTAGAATGATTTTCTATTTTTATGTCCTTCATCATCTATATATCTTGCGATTCATCATCATCATCATCAGATTTAGTTATAGAAAATTGATTCAATGCAAATATTTGTTGCTCAAATGTATAAATTTTCTCAAAGTCATTATCGCTGTTTGATTTAACTTTAAACTCAACAGTCAGATCAAAAAAATTATCTCTTAAATTCCTTTTTGAGGTGTTGTATACATTTAAAGCTAATTTACAGTCAAAATCTTCAATTGTTATTTCGTATGGACCTTCATTATTAAATAAATGTCTACCCGGTATAATTATCGGCTCGTCATTGTATAAAATCCCTAAATCATTTTTTGCACTATATGAATGTAGTTCTTCAATATCACCATTTCTATCAAAATTATATAAGTCAATTTTTTTTGAGTATGTAGTTGTACTAATACTAATAGAGTCAGCATTCCTTACATCACGAGAAATCATATCCATAGCTGAAGATAAATTAAATCTAATATCAGCCATTGTTTGATCTTTGACCTGATTTTTTACAATATCAACATACAAGTTCATTATTCCCCAGAAAACAGACAAAGAAATAATTACAGCAGCTATTACTTCAACCAAAGTGAAACCTTGATGAGTACTTATTTTGTATTTCTTAGATTTAAAATTCCATTTGAATAACATAAAAACTTAAATCTCTCTCTCCTTGGTTACTATTTTCCCAATTGATTGTAGTGATTAACTCCCATCTTTTAGCATTTGAATCTTCAGTATATACACTATTCATCTCATAACACAATTCAGTAGCTTTGAATATACAATCTTCATCTTCATTCTCTTTTAAACATACATTTTCTTCACAATCTGAAAGGTTTGTAGGTATATCCTTAGCAGCTATACGCCCCTTCCAAAATTCTGTATGTCCTTTTAATTTTTCGAAAGCCAACTCTTTGTATTGGATATTATTAAGTGTTTTTTTTACATAAATTGAGCCACTTATTACTGCAGAAGCTGTAATGGTTGAGAATAAAATCCCCACAAGAAGCTCTGTCAAAGTAAAGCCTTGAAATAATTTCAATTTTGACATTTAAATTAGAAAATACCTTTTTGAAAGTTGTCAGGATCTTCTGCGATTTGAAGTGCATCTTCTCTATTAATTACACCCTGGGATAGCAGTCGCTGTAAATCTTGGTCAAGTGTATGCATCCCTTCTTGACTACCAGCTTGAATTAGTGAAGGTATTTGAAAGATCTTATCTTCTCTTATTAAATTTCTTATAGCAGAGTTTGCAATCATCATTTCACTAGCTGGAACTCTTCCGTTTCCTTCTTTATTTTGTAGTAATTTTTGAGCAATTATCGCAACTAAACTCTCTGAAAGCATTGACCTTATTTGAGACTTTTGACCAGATGGAAACACATCTATTACTCTATCTACTGTTTTGACAGCACTTGATGTGTGGAGTGTTGATAGTACTAAATGTCCAGTTTCAGCAGCTGTTAATGCTAATTGTATGGTTTCTAAATCTCGCATTTCACCAACCAGGATTACATCTGGATCTTCTCTTAAAGCTGACCTTAGTGCATTCGCAAACGAGTGAGTAGAATGGCCTACTTCTCTTTGATTTATAAGACAATTTTTAGAAGTATGGTAATATTCAACGGGATCTTCAATAGTTATAATATGGCAATTTCTATTTTCATTGATATGGTCAATCATTGCAGCTAGTGTCGTTGATTTTCCGCTTCCAGTCGGTCCCGTGAGAAGAATAAGCCCCCTATCTTTCATTGCTAAACTATTTACTAAAGGAGGGATACCCAGTTCCTCTGAACTTTTGATATCATTGGAAATAGTTCTAAAAACAGCAGATAGTCCATTTATTTGATTGAAAAAATTAACTCTAAATCTACCCTTGTCTTTAAGTTCAGCTGAAAAGTCAATTTCTAAACCTTCTTTGAAAATTTGCTTTTGATTTGAATTTAATATCTCATCTCTAATACTTTCCATAGACTTTAAATCAAGTTCAGGTGATTTAATTTTTTTCATTTCACCGTGAATTCTCAGCATGGGGATGTTCCCTACGCTGAGGTGCAAATCAGATGCACCACTATCCAAAGCATATTTAAGTAATTCTTTAATTGAAAATGACATACTTTAAATTTATTCTCCACCAGAGCTAGATTGACCGTAACCTGTATATTTTCCGGTCTCTTTGTTATATTCGATCTTTTTTCCAGAACCACCACCCATTTCTTCTGTGCTGGTAGCAGATAAAGTTCCGCCTTCGCCATCCTCATCGAATGAACATTCAAATTCCCATTTTTTTGTAATTGATTTTTTTATTTCGAGGTAGTCTTCTTCCTTGAGAGTCTCCCAGCAATCAGGTGGGTAGCTATCATTTTCCATTTTGTATATTTCTGAAGCTTGTACAATATTTTTCATTTGAGTTTTCGCTTCTGTAGCGTAACCTTTTCGGACATAACTATAATAAGTTGGTATTGCGATTGCAGCTAAAATTCCTACAATTACTACAACGATAAGAATTTCAACGAGAGTAAAACCGTTAAAATATTTTTTAATTGACTTTTTCAAAATAGCCTCCTTAGCATTTATGAAAGTAGTTTGTTTTTGATTTATATTTGAAATTTATAAAAATCTAATGTAATCGCTAAATATAATTTTATTTATTTAACAATTGACCATGACGAAATTACTACTTACCGCTTTTTCTTTGTATTACAACTTGTAACAAAGTTATCTTATATTGTTGTCCCATAATTCTTAAATTAAATGGAATTTATCATAAACATAAATGAATTACGTTGCTGTTTAGCAAATAAAATTTATATTTTTTAAAGTAAACTTGTTTGTTAGTTCATTCACAGGGAGGAGAATGTATTTCAATTTGGTTACACTTTTAATAAGCATTACTGTAATATTTTGTGCTCAACAAAATGACGCTCGATATACATCTAATTATAATGATTCTGAGAAATTAATTAATGTATCAAGTAATATTATACATACCGGATTATCTGAAAAACTTAATCAGCAATACACGATAACGCCAGATTTTCTAATTGAAAATGGAATTGCACCATTTACAACTTACTATATGATTCAAGAAAGCAAGGAGTATTCGGCCAATATAGAAATACTTGAATCTTATATTGTTGAAAATATTAACATTGAGTTAGATGATGAGCTTTTAAACTCTAATATTTTGTCAAATACATTAAATATGAGAGGAGTTAATCTTCTAGAGATTAATGTTTATCCAATTCTTTATAATCAAGAAGAACAAACTCTAACCATGATTAAAGCTTTTGATATTATAATTAATGAATTCGATGCTTTAAATGATTATAATCAAAATTATACTGTTCCACTTTCATTAGAGTTTGAAAAACTTCTTTCAAGTATGGTGATTAATCTAGATTTAAGTGATAGGTTAATAGAAACTCAACCATCAATATTATACATATGTGGAGGGTCATCTATTTCAAATAGTTATCTTCAAGATTTAATTCAGTGGAGAAAAGAGCAGGGATATAAAGTTCATTCAGTAAGCACATCTGAGATAGGTTCTAGTTTTAATGCTATATCAGATTATATTTCAGATGCTTATTTTAATTGGGATTTCCCTCCTGAGTATGTAATTCTTGTTGGAGATACAAGTGGATCATATCAAGTGCCTTATTCATCTGCAAGTGGAGGCTCTAGTGATTATCCTTATAGCCTTATACAAGGTGGAGATTTATTACCAGAGGTCATTATAGGTAGAATCTCAGCTAGCAGCTCATCAGAACTTAGCAATATTATTAATAAAACAATTGCCTATGAAAAAGCTACGTATATTGATTTTACTGGAACTGATTGGTATGAAACTTCTGCATTGGTAGGTGATCCATCATCAACAGGAAATTCAGCAATTATAACTAATGAATATATTGAAAATATTTTGAATGTGTATGATTTTGAAGATGTGGGTACATGCTATTCTTGTGGTAGCTATAGTAGTTGGATGCAAAATCGTCTACAGGAAGGGATTCTTTATTTTAATTATAGAGGATATATAGGAACTAGTGGGTTTGGATCAAACAACATTAATAATGCAAATAATGGTTATATGACTCCCTTTGCTACATTTATTACATGCGCAACTGGAGACTTTAATGGGACTTCTATCGCAGAATCATTTATAAAAGCTGGTTCATTAGCAAATCCTAAAGGAGCAGTTGCAGCAGTTGGAACTGCTACATCATCAACCCATACTGTACCAAATAATATAGTGGATATGGGTATTTATGATGGAATTTTTGCTAAAGGTGTATCAACAGCTGGTGGAGCACTTGTTAGTGGTAAAATGGCGCTACATAGTACATATCCTCAAGATCCATATAGTATGACCTATAAGTTTACACATTGGAATAATTTAATGGGAGATCCTACTCTTAGTCTATGGACTGACACACCTTCCACATTAAATGTAGATTATAATAATAGCATAATTATGGGGTCAGATTTGTTGGAGTTTTATGTTACAGATGATCAGGGAAATGATGTGGATGATGCACGAATTGTTTTGTATGTAGATGATGATAATGTTTATGAAACATCCTCAAACGAAAGTGGATATGCTAAAATACAATTAAATGAATTAACTATCTCGAATGCTAAAGTTACAATTTTAAAGAAAAATTTTATACCTCATTCTGGTAATATCACTATCATAAATGAAGATAGTCATCTTGAATATAAAAGCGAATTACTTGTAATAAACGATGATTTAGGAATTAATGATTCTAACCCAAATGGCTTAGCAAATAGTGGAGAAACTGTTCAACTATATATGTACTTAGAAAATTTATCTGATAGCAATTTTCTTTCGTCATCTTTTATTGAAACTAGCTCAGATAAAATTGAAATTATAAGTGATGGGCTGATAGTTAATCAATTAGTTGCATCTGAAGCAAGTCTAGTTGGTCCGTTTGAATTATATTTGAATCAAAATATAATATCGACTGATGATACAGATTTAATTTTAAGGGTTATTAATAATGATAATGAAAATGAAGAGTGGACTTTCAATGTTCCATTTAATGTATTATCACCTAATGTTATAATTAATAGCATCAATTTCAGTTCAGACTTAAATCCTGGAGATGCGATTGAAATGTTTATCGAATTTGAAAATATTGGTACTGAAGCTATTGAAAATGCTAATGCTACTATATCAATAAATAATTCCTTGGTTGAAATATATGATTCAGTAGTTAATATAGGATCGATTTTACCATCACAAACTATTCTTAATACAGAACCATTTTATATATCATTTAGTGACGATATTATCGATGGCTCCCTATTATCTTTTAACTTAAATATAGCTAATGAATATGGCTACAGCCAAAATATTATACTTGAGAATGTTGCTGTAGGAGTTGCATCTCAAAATGATCCATTGGGCCCAGATTCGTATGGATATTACATATACGATTGGACAGATGTTGGATATAGTCTGACACCATTTTATGATTGGATAGAACTTGACCCCAGTCAAGGTGGAGATGGGGTAGATTTAGTTATAAGTCATTCAGGCAATGGAAATGGTAGTGTAGCAAATAGTACAAAGTATGTTGATTTGCCCTTTACTTTTACATTTTATGGGCAAGATTATAATCAAATATCTGTAAGTGCAAACGGTTGGATATCTTTTGGTTATTCAAATATGGAATCGTTTAGAAATTATCAGTTACCTGGAGCAGGGGGTCCTTCTCCAATGGTAGCTGCATTTTGGGATGATTTGAAAACTACAGGTTCATCAAAAGTTCTAAAGTATATTTCTGATGAATATGTAATTATCGAATGGCTCAATATGGAAACATATCAATATGGTGATAATCAGACTTTTCAAGTAATTTTATATAATTCTATAACTCCATCAGGAGATGATGAAATAAAAATTCAATATAAAGAATTTAATAATACTACTAATGGTGACTATAGTCAATACACTCCATATCATGGATGTTATTCTACAATAGGCATCGAAAATCATATGTCTACCGATGGAATAGAATATACATTTAATAATAATTATCCTACCGCTGCAGCTCCTTTGCAGAATCAAAGTGCTATTTTTATTACCACGAGGAATACAACTGTTCTAAATGCAGGTGATGTAAACCTAGATGATGAAGTTAATATATTGGACATAGTTATGGTCATAAATCATATCTTAATGATTGAATCATTGGACTCTGTGGGGCAATTTGTTTCAGATATAGATGAGAATCAATCAATTAATATTTTAGATGTTATTTTGATGATAAACTTAATTTTTGAGTCTTAAGGTAAAGTATTGCCAGTCTCAACTTTAGCTCTTCTTTTAATCCTTTGTCTTTTAATTTTTTTAGGGTTAATTGAATCATGGCTTCATAGAAATGCAATTTCAAAAATCCCAATCAGAATACATGTCAATGGTACTAGGGGTAAATCAAGCGTTACAAGATTAATAGCAGCTGGACTTAGGGCAGGTGGCATAAAGACATTCGCTAAGACCACAGGGTCTTCTCCTAGATTTATTGACAGCAATGGAGATGATCATGTAATTCAAAGATTCCGCCCTGCTTCTATTGGTGAACAGATAAGAATGATAAGTAGGTTTGCGAAGCATTCTCCTCAAGCTATAGTAATGGAGTGTATGGCTGTACAGCCACAATATCAATGGGTCTCTGAACATAAAATCCTTCAATCTAATTATGGAGTTTTGACAAATGTGAGAGCTGATCATTTGGAAGAAATGGGGTATAGTCTAAATCATATAGCAAAATCATTAAGCAATACAGTGCCTTATAATCAGAAATTTTTTACATCTGAAGATGAGAATTACCAAGTCTTGAAGGATAAAGCCATAAAAAATAATTCAAATTTTTTCCTTTCCAGTGGAAATCAATTAGATAAGAATTTTTTAAATGGCTTCCCGTTCATTGAACATCCTGATAATATTGCATTAGCATTAGATATTTGTGAAGAACTTGGAGTTGAAAATGATCAAGCAATTAAGGGTATGAGAAAAATGATACCAGATCCAGGGGCATTGACAATCACAAAATTATCAATTAATAACTCAAGCGTTGATTTTGTAAATGCTTTTGCAGCAAATGACCCTCAATCAACATTAAAGACATGGAATATTATTTTTGAATATATAAAAGGTAGTAGGAAAACAGCTGTATTTTTAAATACAAGGCCAGATCGTCAAGTTCGAACTCAGCAGTTACTGGATTTAGTATTTTCAAGCATGAAAGCAGATCATGTTATCGTTCGCGGTGACAACTTAGTAAATGATGTCAAATCACGCTATGAAAATATGAATAAAATTGATTATACTATTTTTAGTTATGATGATAGTTCTAGCAAGATTATTAATAAAATATCTACATTAGACGATTATCTGGTTGTTGGTATTGGTAATATTGTCGGATGGGGTGAAGAATTTATGAAAAAATTAAAAGGTTACAAAAATGATTGATAATCCTGCAATAGCAATAGGGTTAGGTATGATTATTAGTTTAATTCTTACTGAATCTGTTGGAGTTACAGCAGGGGGTTTAATTGTACCCGGATATATTGCTTTAAATCTTCATTCTCCAACTATGGTACTAACAACTTTTGGAATAAGTCTATTTACCCTAGCTATTTTAAATTTATTATCAAGATATATTATTATATATGGTAAAAGAAGACTTGTTTTTTGCCTATTATTGGCGTTTATACTTGGCTCGATTATCAGAGAGGTTCCAATTCATTTAAAGAGTATATATGATGTTGAAACTTTATCTGCTCTTTTAGATATATCTGAATTAAACTTCATTCAATACTTCATTGTTCAAATTGGCTATTTACTATCAGAATTTACTAACAGTGAGCTTGTTTATGTTGGATATCTTATCCCTGGATTAATTGCAAGCTGGATGGATAAACAAGGTATTTTAACCACTTCATCAATAATACTAATTATTGCTAGTTTTATTAACTTAATATTAATGGTTTTAGCTCACTATGTTTAGACCCTATATAAAAAAAACTTACATTTTAGTTTTAGTAGCTATGATTAACCTCTTGCTAGTATATATTTCGTATCAATCGTATTCATTCACTAAGTCAAAAGACTATGAACTTAAAATTGAAGCAGCAACTATAATGAAGAATGCCCTTGATTTAACAAAAGGACTTGATAATCCTAAACATATTGACAGATTTAAATCAGGACTTGTTGGAGTTGACTCAACCAGTTCTCAAATGACAACAAAAAGAGGGTTTCTAGAATCAAAAGTAGCCACAACTAATCCTAACTTTGCAGCGGTTTTTATTGATTGGTTTAGTGCTATTGGCATTTCTAGTGATATTTCCAATACTCCTGATACTGTCGCAGTAAGCATGACAGGGTCATTTCCAGGGGCAAATATTGCTTTTCTTGCTGCATGTAAAGCATCAAATGTATACCCAGTAATTATCAGCTCGATAGGCTCTTCCTCATGGGGTGCAAATCAAATTGACAAAACATGGATTGAAATTGAAAATACTCTCATTAATGCAAACTTTTTTAGCTATAGGAGCAAAGCATTTTCCTTAGGAGGTGATAATGACCAACTAGATGAGTTGCCTATTGATATAAAGCAAATACTAGAAAATAAGATTATTAAAAATAATTATGATATTATCTCGAATGACCAAATGCAAGGTGCTGTAAATGAGAGAATTAGAAAATATAAAGAACAAAGTAGTAACTATAAAGCTTATGTAAATATTGGGGGCTCTTCAGCAAGTTTAGGTGATTCTACAACTAATAAAATGTATTTGCCTGGACTGATTTTTGGTAAAGATGAAGCTATAGCTGATGCCTTAGATGATGAATATTATGACGAATATGAGTTTGAACAAGAGATAATACCTGCTGTTGAATACTTTCTAAGTGAACAGAAAATTCCTGTTATTAATGTTAGAAATATAAATAACTTATGTGAATGGTATGGATTGCCTTACAGCAATCTAAGTTTTAATGATGATAATGTTAAGATTGGTGCTGGTGACTTATTTGGAGTTAAAACTAAGCATCGTTTATCAGTTGTTTGGTTAAGCACATTAACTTCTCTAGCTTTAATTGCTTGGCTTGCAATATCTAGTATTATACAAGTTAATAATAAAATGAAAGAAATTGACAATGATTCTATTATATAAATTTTTCATTCTTACTTTTTTTGCATTACTGTTTGCAAAACCAATTGATCCCATTGGAACTGAAAAATCAGTTTTAATATCTAATTCTAAGAAAAAGAGTAAAAATTATAAGTATTATGAATTGGATAAGTCTGGATTGGAGTTTGAAGATTTGGGCTCATTTTCAAATGATGATTCATTGCGTATTAAATTATATATTAGAGAAGTAATAGCTAAAGAAAAAAAAGAAAAACAAAAATTCAAAGTTGATGTTTCCTTAAATGGAATCTCTGAAATAGTTTCGTTCAAAAATAAATCAATGGGTAAGCATCTTCTAAAAAACAGACCTGGGTGGGCTACTACTGATGCGGGTATTTGGTTTTTAGATGTAAAATATAGTGATTTTAAAAATTTACGTATTAATCGAAAATCAAATGAAAAATTAATCATTCGTACAGTGGTTGATAAGATTGATAGATCAAAGCTTGTTTCTAGAACTATCAGTACAATTAATAATCAGAAAAAATATAAAATAGATACTAAAAGCCAAAAAAGTGGAAAGTTGATTTCAAGATATTGGTATAAATTGGAACAGAATTCAGACAAATTGAAGTTTGAGGTCGAGGGACCAACTTCTATCAGAGTGTTTAGCAGGATTTCAAATCCATCTCATAATTCTAAGGCAAATGATTATTCTTTATTTATTAAAGAAAATGGACTTGATATCGGAACATTTTCCTTTTCTTCTGAATTATCATCCCTCAGTAATTTGAATGAAACAGGTGAGAAAGTAAGTAAATGGAGAACATGCTGGATAAATGTTCCCAAGGGAAAGCATTACTATACAATTAGTAAAGGCTCATTCTTTTTTCGAGAGGACTCATATTATGCAAATACCCAAGATACTATAATTGAAGATTCTAGCAATACATATATAAGAGTAAAAAGATATGATAAAGACTAGACAATTTCTTTTGTCTCTTTTATTCTTTTCAGTGCTTTGCTCTAATTCTATTTTTAGTGGATTTAAAGTTCCAATCTATTATACCAGTTCTGTATCAATGGGTTATGATAATAATTTATTTAGATTATCAGATTTAAATCTTGATTCAACTTTATTGCCAAGTATTGTTGATGCCAGTGCATTCGATAGCGGATATATTACCCCAAAGCTTAAAATAGATTACCAGCCATATATAATTAAAGATTTAAAAACTGATTTTAATTTTGCCTATACACGAAATCATTATTTTAGTTCATCAGAAAAATCATTTAATATATTCCAATCTCAAATAGGGATAAAGTTTGCTCCATATCAATCGATTAAATTTTCACATAGATACATTCCAAAATATTATTTGAGAAATTATATAGATCATGATATGTCAAAAGAGCAATATGAAGTATGTACATTCTCCATTGAAAGTTTTTCTGTTTCGTATTCACATCCATTGATGAATAGAAATTGGATAAAACTAAAGCTGAATAATACCAACTATTTTTATAATAAAAGTTTTACGGAATTTGATACACGTATAATTCAATTTGAGATCAAATATTATTTTAGATTCTTAAAATCATCAAACAGTATATGGTATTCTTACTCAGATGGTGATAATATCTCAAATGATAATGGCTATTATTCAACTAATGTGAATCGCTCGTATGGAGAACATAATCTAGGAGTTAGTTTTAAGAAAAAATTGAGAAAGAAAAAAACTTTTGATAGCTTTGGAACTTCATTTATGTTTGAAAATCGGTTTTATGAAGCAGAGAATGATGATGATTTATCGTTCAGCTCTAGAGAGAGTGCGTTGCATAATGGGAGAACTCATAATGAGTTTAATTTTTCATTTTGGGTAGATAAAAAAATTAATCAGATTAATAATCAGTTTAAGTTCAAGTATCGGCATCGAAATGTTAAGTCTGATTATTACTGGGTTTCTGATTTTAAAGACTTTAATAAGTTTGAGATTACTTATAAAGTCTCATTTAGTTCAAATTTAAACATATTGTATTAAGGAGTTGCAATGAAGTTAATTTTATTATCGATTTTATTTTTGGTGGGATGTGGTAC
>Ga0163109_10001671_pt1 | contig 17519 bp, 18 predicted proteins | sample CRUFie1St13metaG_FD_108704 | JGI IMG/M metagenome (GOLD analysis project Ga0163109, IMG submission 108704) | Marine microbial communities from the Costa Rica Dome - CRUD Field 142mm St13 metaG | ecosystem: Environmental > Aquatic > Marine > Oceanic > Photic zone | place: Costa Rica: the Eastern... | reverse complement strand
TCTGAATTTTATAACTATCCTAACCCTACAACTGATTATACTACTTTTAGATACTTTTTAAATTCAGCAAGTAGTGCAAAATTAAAAATTTATACTTCTTCAGGATTTCTTATTGAAGATATAAATCTTCATTCAATTCATGAGAATCAATATAATGAAATTAATTTAGATGTTAGTTTATATAATCCTGGAGTTTATATTGCTAATTTAACTTCATTCTTAAACAATGAAAAGAAAGATTCCAAGATTATTAAGGTTTTAGTTCTTGATGAATAAGTTTATCCAAATTGTATTTATATTTACTCTACTTTCATTTATTCTCTCAAATGTAAACCATCCTGAACTAGATTGGAATACTCTTGAATCTGAGCACTTTCTAGTCCACTATCACAATGGAACAAAGAGAACAGCTGTAGCTGCATTGGAAATTGCAGAGTTTGTTTATTTGCCTATCACCAATTTATATGATTTTTATCCAGATGGTAAAACTCATATTATAATTCGTGATACAGATGACTTTTCTAATGGATCAGCATTTTTCTTTGATAATAAAATTGAGATTTGGTCAAATCCACTAGATTTTGATTTAAGGGGTAGTCATGATTGGATAAAAAATGTTATTACTCATGAATTTGTTCATATCATACAACTTGGAGCATCATTAAAATACGATCGTCATTTCCCTGCTATATATTTGCAATCAATGGGGTATGAAGATGAAAAACGTAAAGATGTTTTATATGGATATCCAAATGCTATAACATCATATGCAATCCCATCTATAACTATTCCTCCATGGTTTGCTGAAGGAGTGGCTCAGCATATGTTTAATAATGCAAATTATGATATTTGGGATACGCATAGAGATATGATTTTAAGAGATTCATTTATTAATGATAAAGTATTTTCAATAGATCAGATAAGTAGTTTCGGTAAAAAAGGAATTGGTAACGAGAAAATATATAACCAAGGATATTCAATAGCTTCATATTTAACTGATCGATTTGGTTATTCAATATTTAAAACAATTACTGATGCAATCTCTAGTCCGATTAACTATTCATTTGCAAGTGCAGTTAAAAAAGCTACAGGTATACCTATTGATCAAATATACTCTGATTGGTATGATACAACTTCAAATAATTATAAATCATTTAAAGGAAGAGATGATGTTACAGGCAATATTCTTATTGACGATGGAACAGTAAACATTCATCCTACATGGTCACCGGCAAATGATCAATTTGCATATTTATCTAATTCAGAAAAAGATTACTTTGGGCAAACAGATTTATATGTTTATAATTTTTCTGATTCGTCATCAAAGAAAATAGATTCAGGTGTTTTCTCCGCCCCAGCTTGGATTAATGATTCAACCTTAGTGTATAGCAAAAGATCTAAACCTAATAAACAAGGATCAAGGTTTTATGATTTATATGCTAATAAAACTATTGGAAAAAAAAATAAGCCTATAAGGCTTTCAGTTGATATGCGATTAACATCTCCAATAATTAATGAAGCTGGGAATAAAATTGCAGCAGTAGGGATATTAGACGGAACCTCAAATATATATGAAGCAGATTTTAATCCTGATTCTCTAGATTCTATTGACTTCAAAAAGATAACAAGTTTAAGTAATGGTGAGAAAATATTTTCATTATGCTATAAAAATATGGATATTATTTTTGATGTATTAGATCGTGACCATGGAAGAGACTTATATCTTTTAAATTATGAAGATAAAAGTCTCAAGGCTAATAGTCAAGATATATGGGATGAAAGAGATCCTTCCTTTAATGATAGTATATTGGTTTATTCATCTGATTTAAATGGAATTTATAATTTATATGTATCAAATGGAAATGAACAATCATCCATTACTGATGTATCTGGAGGCGCTTTTATGCCATCATTATTGGAAGATAAAGTTTTATATAGCTTGTATGATAATGGTAAGTATAAAATTGCAATTATCAATTTATCCAAAGGCTATACATCTTTGGAACCTAATTATTCTATCTTTGCTTTAAATAGTATGAAAAATTTTACATTAGGAAATAATCAATTGAAGGAAGAAAAATATGATCAAGAATTGTCTAAACCCTTTATTTTTCCAAGAATTTTATATGATTATGGAACGATAAAGCCTGGTTTTTATTTTTATGCCACTGATCCTCTAAGTAAATACTTTTTATTTGGTGGAGCCTCTAGAAATTCAGTAAAAGACCTTGATGTTTTTTTGTTATTTGAACTAAAAAAATACTATCCAACATTATATGCAAACTTTTATTGGGTTACCAGAAATCTAAGTAGGCAGGATAGCCCCACATCAATAGGTGGTCAAATGTATGATAATGTTCACTTTAAATCTGATGATACCTATATAATGTTTTCAGCTGATTTAGGTTCTAAGGTATCCTACAAAGGACAAAATATTAGTTTAAATTATAATTATTCAAAATATACAGCTCACTCACAGGGTTTTACTCAAATCTCTCATAATAATGAGGTGCAAAATTCATACTTATTTGATTTAACCTATGACTATTTCAGAGGACATAAGTTTACATTGGGTTATATGTTGAAAAATTATTCTTATCGATATGCGTTTAATATGATTCCGCAGAACGGATACGAAATTATGGCTGATTTATCTTTAGAAAGAAATCAATTTGATCCATCGTTTGAAGTCAGTGAAGATTACGGTACACTTAGTTTAGTTTTTTCAAATCATGATACGTATAGATTTAATGCTAGTTTAAAAAATAATATTTCAATTATTAAATCAAGACGAATTGCATTAAATCAAAAATTTGACTTAGGATATGTTTCAAATAAAAATATTGATGATTTCTTTTATTATTTTGGAGGAGGCCTAACAGGATTGCGTGGGTATACTTTTTATGATAGAAAAATTTCAGGCACTGAATTGTATTTATTTACAAATGCTATAAGAATACCTGTTTTTTTAGAACAGAGTTATGGTTTTTTAAACTTTATAATTCAAAACGCATCAATAAATTATATTTTCCAATCAGGTATTGCTCAAAAGTGTAGTCAAGGAGAATGTGGAACATTTTATCATTCAAACGGTATTGAGTTCAGGCTAAATGGCTCCTCATTTTATTCTTTTCCCTTTGCGCTATCTTATCAGGTTCATAGACCATTTACTAATGATGGATCAAATAAACATTATGTTAAACTTTTGTTTGAGTTCATGGAATGATTACTATTATCGCTATACTTTTAAGCTCTTTTTTAATTTGCCAAGGTGTAAGTCAAGACAGATTATATTTTTTAGACAAATATCCAAAACAAGAGATAATAAACCCTATACCAATTAAATATCCAATGCTTTCGCTATTTGTACCAGGCTTGGGCCAATATCAATTATACAAAAAAACAAATATTCTTAATCAAAGAAATAAAGCTTTTATTTTTTTTGGTATTGAAGTTATTTCATTAGGCATGCATTTGAATTTTAAAAATAAGCATAATGATCAAAAAAAAATGTATAAAGCTTTTGCCGATCAAAATTGGGATTTTGCTAATTGGATAAATACCTATGATGACTTTAATGGAACAGATTATGCGTATATTTGGGAAGATGACCAAGGTAACTATACTCAAATTGGCGAAAGTAGCCATTATGTTGAATTTTACTATAATGGAGAGTTAAAAAGAACCACTGATAGTGATTTTAACGATATTTATACAATACTTATAAATGATATTCAAAATGGGAACGATATCTATGATCAGTATAATATAAGAATAAATAATGATCAGCATTTTTATGAGAATATTGGAAAATACAATGAGTTTTTTTCAGGTTGGGAAGATGGCGATGTTGACAATATTATAGAGGATATAACAGATCAAAGTTACCAAATTGCGTTAAGTCCTAAGAAAAATAAATATATTGATTCATATGAAAAAGCAGAAAGTTTTTCAGATATAGGAGAAGCCGCTTTAACTGCAATCTATTTCAATCACTTTATAAGTATGTTGGATGCTTTTATATTAGCACGTAAATTTGGAGGGAATGTCAAACTCAATTCATCAACTATTTATGAAAAAAAAATGTATAATATTCCAATTGGTATTCAGGTAAGGCTGTCAGTAAAGCTATGATTAACTTAAAACTTTTTTTATATATTACAATTCCAATTTTTATTTCTTGTTCTCTGAATTCAGATATCGATACCACAAGTCAAGATAATGAATTAATGAAAAAATTGGATAAAGGAATAACTTTATTTGAATCTAAAAAATATACTCGTTCAATTGATGAATTCAATTCAATTATTTTAAATGATAGAGGTTCAAAGTTAGCAGTTGAAGCTCGATTTTATCAAGGAGAGTCTAATTTTGAACTTGAGCAATATAATGAAGCAATAAGTAGTTATGAAAAATTTATGCAATATTCATCTGATTTAGCCAAAGTTGAATATGTAAAGTTTAAAATTTGTAAAAGCTATTTTAATTTATCAACAACATACAGTAGAGATCAGGAAAATAATGAATTTGCTTTTATGAAACTCCAATATTTCATTGATGAATTTCCAAATTCAACCTTCATTGCTGAAACTGAAGAAATGCTTCAATTATTAAGAGAAAGAAAAGCACAAAAAATTTATGAAACAGGTCGTCTATATCTCAAGCTAAAAGAGTATGATTCTGCCATTATATATTTTAATGATGTTGTTGAAAATTATTATGATACTCAATTCTCAGATAAAGCACGGGTATCAATAATTTTTTTCTATATGCTCCAAGACAAAACTGATGATGCCAAAAAATATTATGAAATAAATAAAAATAAATTTCAAGATGATTCTATTAAAAAAGAAGCAGAAGAAATATTATTTCATTATAATGATGCGAGTTCTTGGATTAAAAATAAGATAAGATTATATAAATAATGTGAGGCTATAATGAATCTTTATTTCTTCGGAGGTTCTTTTGATCCTCCTCACTTAGGCCATAAAGAAATAATTAATCACTTCATTGATCAATCAGATATCCTTGTTGTTTGCCCATCATATAAATCTCCATTAAAACATGATGCACCTATAGCTTCATTTTTACATAGAAAAGAAATGCTTGAAATGATGTTTCCAGATAATGAGAAATTATCAATAATAGATTATGAAATTCATAACAAAATAAAATATACAATTGATACAATTAAATATTTAAAATGTAAATACTCTAATTATGAAATTCATTTAATTATAGGATCAGATCAGTTTAATAAATTTCATCTATGGAAAGATTATAAAGATATTCTCAATTCAGTTAATTTACAGGTAGTTTCAAGGCCAGGAGAACAAATCATAGATAATAATATGAGTTTTAATCACACAAAGCTTATAAATGTGGATGCATCATCTTCGTTTATAAGAAAAAATATATTTCATATTAATGAAATATCTGGAATACTAGACCAAAGAGTCCTAAAATACATTAATTATAAAGGATTATATAATTGATAGATTTCATTTTATTCATATTGGGCTCAGTATTAATTTTTTATGGCTCTTCATTACTAATTGATAATTCTACATTAATTGCTCGTAGTTTAAATATTTCTCCTATCATAATTGGGCTTACAGTAATTGCATTTGGAACAAGTTTGCCTGAATTAGTTGTAAGTATTATAGCAATCTTAAGAGGTGAAGGGGCAATAGTCCTGGGAAACATTGTAGGATCAAATATTGCTAATATCCTTTTAGTGCTAGGTCTCATTGTCATTATCAAGCCTATAGACATCAATTTCCCATCCTTAAAACAAGGCTCAATATACTTATTAATTGCAACATTTTGTTTGATGATAATGATTTTGAATCAACAGTTAGATTATATAGCTGGCTTCGTATTTTTAATTTTATTTTGTATTTATATGATAAGTCAATTTAGAAGCACGAAAGACAATAATTTTGACGCAAGTTTACCAAATGAAGATTTTAAGTTTCTTTATATATTATATATTATTACGGGTTCTATAGTTTTGGGTTATGGATCACATCTTTTCATAAATTCATCAATTGAAATTGCTAGCTTTTTCAATGTTCCTAAGTTAGTTATCTCAGTTTCTTTAGTTGCATTTGGTACTAGTGTTCCTGAGCTTGTAACTTCAATTGTAGCAGTTAGAAAAGGTGAACCTAATTTTGTTATCGGAAATATTATTGGATCAAATATAATTAATATTTTTCTAGTTTTAGGAAGTTCACTAATAATTAGTGATATCTATGTTACTTTTTTAGGTATTTTTTATCCATCCATCTTTATGATCATATCTGCGTTACTTTTACTTTTATTTTTATTTTTAAATGATAATATGAATCGTAATCATGGATCCCTTTTGTTTATTTTGTATATAACCTTTATTTATTTAACCTTATAATGAAAAACTCATCAAATAAAATAATAGTATTTGATAATGTATCAGCGACATATGAAAATGGTGTTGGGATATTTGATATATCATTTGAATTAGATAAAAGTGAATTTGTTTTCTTGATGGGCCCTACTGGTTCAGGGAAATCTACGATATTAAGAAGTATTTATATGGATGTTTTTATAAATAAAGGTAAAATTATATATAATGGTAGAAATCTTTCAAAAATAAGAAAACGTCAAGTACCTAGATTAAGAAGAAATATGGGTATGATTTTCCAAGACTATAAGTTACTTGAAGACCGAACGGTGTACGATAATGTTGCACTTCCCTTACAAATAGCTGGACAAAAGAGTAATTTTATCAAGAAAAAAGTCTCTGAGATGCTTGAAAGAGTTGGCATATTAGATAAATATAATAGTCAACCTAATAAATTGAGTGGAGGAGAAAGGCAAAGAGTATCAATAGCAAGAGCATTAGTTAAATCACCAGATTTGATTTTAGCAGATGAGCCAACAGGTAATCTTGACCCAATTGTCGCTGATGAAATAATAGATTTACTTGAAGAACTTTCAGATTCTGTGGGTACTGCAATTTTAATGTCAACACATAATTTCCCTTTGATAAGACCTCGACAAAAGCGATTTATTGAAATAGATCAAGGTAAACAGATTACTCATGATATCTAAAATTAAATTTATAATAGCTGAAAGTTTTAGAGGTTTCTTTTATGCATGGACTCCTGCATTATTATCATGTATTACAATTGGAATCTCATTATTTGTAATCACTATATCTTTTTTTAGCTACTTCCTTTTTATAACATACACAGATACAGTTACAAAAGATTATGAATTAAATGTTTTTTTTAGCGAATCAACATCCCTGGAAAATGCTGAAAAGTCTTTTAATGAAATTTTATCACTACCATCAATTAAAAATGGTGAGTTTATAAATAAAAACAAATCAGCAAAAAAATTCAAAACATACTTTAGTTCAAATATTGAAGATTTATTAGGTGAAAATCCACTACCATACAGTGCTGAATTTAATATTTCCCAAAATAATAGAAACCTTGATTCGCTATTGATAATCTCTGAAAATCTAAAAAAAATAAATACAGTTGATATTGTTAAATATGATAAGGAAATTTTAATTCGATTTGAAAATATTATTAATAAACTAATGACAACATTCTCAATAATTGGCATTGCAATTGTAGTGATATCAATCATTTTAGTGTCAAATACAACAAGATTAATGATTCATTCGAAAAAAGAAAGTATTAATATTTTAAGTTTATTAGGTGCTACCAATTTATTTATCAGAGTTCCATTCTTAATTGAAGGCATTATACAAGGTTTATTTGGAGCTTCTATGTCAATCGTTTCATTGTATTTTTTAAAAATTCTACTAGAATATATTTTTGTTCCATTAGTCCTTGTAAATGATTATAATTTTCAGCTAATAATTTTATTAAATTTAGGATTAGGTATAATATTTGGACTAATTGGGAGCAAAAGAGCAGTTTCTAAATATTTATCATGATGGAGTAAATATGAATACAAAAAAAAATACTAAGTCTATTAAAAAGACAAAAAAAACTACAAATAACAAGAAAAATGATAAAAATCTAATTTTAATTAAAGATTTAGAGATGAAATTAGAAAAACAGAAAAACAAAAATATAAAATTATTAGCAGAATTTGATAATTACCAAAAAAGAACTATTCTTGAAAAAGAAAACTCAAGAAAATATGACGGTTTAAATTTAATTAAGGATTTATTACCTATTTTTGATGATATTGATAGAACTATAAATCATAAAGATGATGTAGATACTAATTCAATGCTTGAAGCAATTAGTATGATTAACTCAAAACTTCAAAATTTTTTGTCAAAAAATTCAATAACTAAAATTGATGCTTTGAAACAAGATTTCAATCCAGTTTATCATGAAGCCTTATTGCAACAGGAGTCAACGATCGATGAGGGAAAAGTTATAGAAGAGTACGAAAAAGGATATTTATATCATGATAAAATCATCAGACACTCAAAGGTAGTAGTCAGCAAGGGTAAGAATAAATGAGAGATTACTATGATATACTAGGAGTTGATAAAAGTAGCTCTCCATCTGATATAAAAAGAGCATACAGGCGAATTGCAATGAAGCACCATCCTGATAAAAACCCCGGTAATAAGGAGTCAGAATCTAAATTTAAAGAAGCCGCAGAAGCTTATTCAGTTTTATCTGATGAAAATAAGAAAGCCCAGTATGATAGATTTGGTCATAACCAGTTTCAAAATATGGGAAATAGTAACATGGGAGGGATGGACTTTGAAGATATTTTCAGTTCATTCGGTGATATCTTTGGGGGAGGATTTTCTGATATTTTTGGAGGTGGACAAACTAGACGGCGTCAAGCTGATCATTTAAAAATATCCCTATCGTTAACTTTGGAAGAAATTTTTACTGGTACCAGTAAAACAGTTAAGATTAAAAGACTCGAACGAACCGGTAAAGAGCCTGTAAAATGTAATTCATGTAACGGAACGGGCGAGGTGAGAAGAGTTCAAAGATCTTTTTTGGGGCAAGTTGTTAATGTCCAAAAATGTATGAGCTGCAATGGCCTTGGATATATGGGAGGGCTAGAAAAAAAATCTGCAACGATAAAAGTAAAAGTTCCAAGTGGAGTATCAAATGGTAATTATATTCCTCTAAAAGGAGAAGGTAATCAAGCAATCGCTGGTATTGCTGACGGTGATTTAATTGTATATTTTGAAGAGAAGGAGCATAAATTATTTTCTAGAGATGGGCAAGACGTTTATGTCGATTGCTTTGTTAATTATCATCAACTAGTAAATGGTGGAGAGATTCAAATTCCAACATTATCAGGTGATATAAAAATGAGAGTTCCAGCAGGTACCTTTTCAGGTGAGTTACTTAGACTGAAAGGGAAAGGCTTGCCTTATGTTAATTCAACTCGAAATGGAGATCAATTTGTCAGAATCAACCTAAATACTCCTAGCAGATTATCAAATAAAATGAGGTCGATTCTCGATGAACTCTCAAATGAGCTAGGAAATGAAGTTCTATGTAAAAAAATTAAAGATTAGTATTTTATAAGTTAAACCATAAGGATAAAGTATATTTTGAGTATTTTTGAAAATTGGAATAAAATTAAATTTACAACTAGAATTGCAGTATTAGATTGGCTATTTGTATTTGCTATAATAATTTTACTTTTAATTGTATATATCCCCAATCAAATTTGGATTCAAGAAAAGTCTGATAGAGACGAAAGTAGATTTAGAATGCGTACGATATCAAATGCCTCAGAATTTTATAAAGAAATAACTGGCAATTATACTATTAATGGGTTACAGATGTTTGAATTAGTTGAGGCTGCTATTGACTCTGCTTTCGCTGATTCTTTATTTGTTGGAGAGCAACAAATTATATTGAATGATAAAATTTTTAATGTATCTATAAATAAAGGTTTTGACTACAGGGCTGATACAACATTTAGTATTGCTGAGCAAATAAGGAAAACTATAATTGATACATTATATTGGACGCTTGAATATAGCGATTCTACTAAAACGTTATTGGACACAAATTATGTTAATTCATCTGATATAAAAAAGAGAATGAATTTATATAGATTTAATCCAGCCAATACATCGTTACTCTCTGAGAGAGATTCAACAATAACAGAAGAAGAATATGATAATTTATTATCATTTGAACAAAAAAGATTTTATAGAGTTGTAAAAGATACAATACCAGGTAAAATAGAAATTAGTGAAAGGGAAGAAGTAAAAAACAACTATCTAAGAAAAAAATTCCACTTAAATGCAGATCTTTTAACTTGTCCTCTTTCTAAAAAAGATTATATTTTAGCTCTTGAACAACAAAATAGTGGAGAAAATATTTTTATTGTCAAATCACCAGTTGACGAGAGTAATATAGAAACGCAATATTACTTTTTTGAATATAATCCAGGAGATCATGGATATATTAGATCTGGAGTACAAAGCTGGGCAGGAGAAGAGTAGTATATGCTAGGAATTTCCATCTATAAAAATAAAGCTAATTTTTTAAGAACTTCTAAGTTGAGCAATAATGATTTATGCGTAACCCATCATGGGACTTATAAGTATTCAGACCTTAATGGAACTATTTCTAACTCTTTAAAAGATATTATTAAAAATGAAGATATAAGAACTGAAAATTCTATTTCATTAATCTTGGATACTCAATTTTGTTTATTCAATCAAATCTTTTGTGATAATCTGGATTCATTAGATTTCCATGGAAGTCTTTCAGGTTTTTCAGATATAGAAAACTTAGATAGTTATTATTACCCAATGGGGGCTCGTGATGATCGATATCTAGGAGTTCATGTAGATAATAAATTAAAACAGAAAATAATTGATTCTGTAGATAAATTAGGTTTTAAGATAGATGGTATCGGACTAGGTATTTTTTCAGCACAGAAATTAGCTTCATCAATGTTTAAAGCCAAGTCGTTAAGTAAGTATGCTATTATTAGGTTTGTAACCTCATCCTCTATAGAAGTAATTTATATCAATGATGGCTTATTTTCTTTATATGGTAGATTCAATATAGTCAAAAATAAAATTAATCCAATTAAAGTATTTGGAGATAAATTGTCAATAGATGATATAGCTGTAACTATTGAGCAAATAGTAAAAGGTCGTAAATCACTTTCAAAAATTGATAAGGTATTTATATATCAATCTAATGGGCAAAGTAAACTGATTAAAAATCTTATCAATAGAAAATATAATGACATTGTTCTGTTGGATCTTTTTAATCACAAAAATCATAAGTCTTTAAGTTCAAACGTCACCGAAACAATCAACCGCTTATCTTTTTGTGAACTAGGAATTATGTTTGGAGATTTAAATGTTTGATATTGATTTAATGAATAAAACTGGTTTGCAAAAGATTATCTCTAGGGCCAAGATAGATAATCAGAAGCGAAAAAATGATTTAATATTTGGTGATTTAGACTCTAATAATATTGAAGACAGTAAAGTTGTTAAAAATGAAAATACTAATAATAGCAAGCCTTCTTTCTTTTCAATGCTTATAGCAACTCTGATTTTATCTGCATTTATCATATTTGGTATTTTTAAATTCAAAGATGACTTTTATGCTCCAAACTTTGTTTATGAAATCCCAAATTTTGTTTATGAAATCCCAAATTATATTACTAATTCAGCAACATCAAATATTGATATTGCAAAATCATTAATCATAAATTTTATTAGCAATCCAGATAAAATTAATTATTTAAATAGCATTAATATAGATGAGAATTTAACTCTTAAAGTTAAGATAAATGAAATCAGTGATTTAAATCTTAAACAAAAAGAGTTGCAATTTTTGCAAATTATTGAAAATGAAAATTCTTACAATGCTTCATTTAATGTTCCGCTAAATCATAAAGTATCAAATGTTGACCTTGATATATTGTTGCTTGAACTATTAGATAAGTATGAGAATAGATTAGATGTTTTCCTTAGAGCAGATGGAGAGTTTATATACTTTACATCTTCTGGAAAAATAATTTATGATATCCTTGATAGACTTATTTTCATTGATAATATTACCATAATAAAAAATTCAAATAAATTTTTCACACTGAGATTCCCATATTAAATTTTTCTTTTTATGCTAAGAATTATAGCAGGTAAGTATAGAGGTCGTAAGCTTAAAGAGATAAAATCAAAAGATATTAGACCTACCCAAGCTAAAGTAAAAAAATCAATGTTAGAAATATTAGAACCATTTTCTGATAAAGAAGTTCTTGATTTGTTTTCTGGATCTGGCGCATTAGGAATTGAAGCTCTTAGTAGGGGTGCAAAAAAAGTTATATCTATTGACAATAATAGAGAAAATCATAATAATCTCATAAGTAATTTTCAAAATATCTGTAAAGATGATGACTATGAAATTAAATGTTTAAATGCTATGAGATATTTGAGGACAAACAGTAATATGTATGATATAGTTATGTGTGATCCTCCTTATTATAAGTTTGACCATAAATTAATTTTTACCCTTTGTAAGCCATTAATAAAAAAAGGTGGTATTTTTTGTATGGAAATGGAAAAAAAAATTGTGGATGAAAATATTTTTCGAGTTAAGATATATGGCAGATTACAAGTAATTATATGGAGGAATGATGAATAACGCTATTTATCCTGGAAGTTTTGATCCTATTACAAATGGACATCTTGATATTATTAGACGTGCTTCAAAGCTGTATGAGAATCTGTTTATAGCCGTTTCAAATGATAGTTCTATAAAATCAAAATTATTTACGGTTCAGGATCGAATAGATCTAGTACATTCTGCTACAAAAGACATTGATAATGTTAAAATAATCGATTTTGATTGCCTAATTGTTGATTTATGCAAAAAATATCAATCTAATATCATAATAAGAGGATTAAGAGCTTTATCAGACTACGATTTTGAATTTAAAATGGCTTTAATGAATAGAAGTTTAAATGATGAAATTGTTACTTTATTTATGATGCCCCATGAAAGATATACTCATATTAGCTCTTCATTAATCAAAGAAGTCGCTTCACATGGAGGAGATATATCTAAATATGTCCCTTCATTTGTTAATAAAGCATTAGGTGAAGCATTTGAAAAATAGTTCTCTATTACAAAAGTTTGCTCAAAAAATAAATGATCCTTCGAACATTAAAATCATTTTACCTGAGTCAAATGATAGAGTATCTCAGGCATCAGAAATTTTAAGTGAGATAGGAATAAATGTATCACAAAAACAAGATATTGAAAATTACAATATTGAGTCACTGGCAATATTAAAAAAATTAAAATTTGCAAAAAACTGGCCAGAGCAAGATCTTATTGAATATGCGAATCATCCTTATATAAAATCTCTACTAATATTGAAAGAAGGTAAGGTCGGTGGTGTTGTCTGTGGTTCAGAGTTATCATCTGCTGAAGTTATAAGAGGCGGGCTGAGAATAATTGGTTTAAAAAACAGCGTTAAAAATCTATCAAGTATGTTTTTAATGGTTTCTCAAAATGGAAAGAAATTTTTTACCTTTTCAGATTGTGCAGTCATTCCAGAACCTACCTCAGAACAATTAGTAGAAATTGCCTATCAATCAAGTCTAATGCATGAATCGATTTTGAATGAATCTTCGAAAATAGCATTCTTATCATTTTCAACTAAAGGTAGTGCAGATCATTATCGCGTTAAAAACATTCAAAAAGCAGTAAAAATATTTTCAAAAGAACATCCTAACATCGAATTTGAAGGTGAAATGCAAGTAGATGCAGCATTAGATCCTATAGTTTCAAAAAATAAAATTCAAAATTCAAAATTAAAAGGGGATGCAAATATATTAATTTTCCCTAATTTAGATGCAGGTAATATTGGTTATAAACTAGTACAAAGGTTTGCTTCTTACTTTGCTTGTGGACCACTGTTGCTTGGTTTAGAAAAGCCTGTAAATGATTTATCCAGAGGTTCCACTGTTGAGGATATTGTACTTATATCAATTTTAACAGCGATTCAATCTGAAAGGGCTAAAGATGCCAACATATAATTATGAGTGTAATGCTTGTAGAAATAGATTGACAATCTTTCAGAGCATGAACGATTCTCCTCTGCAGGATTGTGATAAGTGTGGAGGCAAAGGAACTTTAAAAAGGTTGATTACTGGTGGCACAGGTATGGTATTTAAAGGTTCTGGTTTTTACCTGACAGATTATACTGATTATGGTAAAAAGAAAGAAAAAAAGTCGGTTAAAAAAGAAAAAACTAAAAAAAATAAAGATACAAAAAAGGAATAAAAATTTATGAATAAAGTAATTGATGCACCTCAGGGAGAAAAGATAACCATGGATGGTAATAATCTAAATGTACCCAACAAGCCTATAATTCCATTTATTGAGGGTGATGGTACTGGACCTGATATTTGGAATGCTTCTAAGATTGTTTTAGACGCTGCTGTTAAAAAGGCGTATAATGGGGAAAGAGAAATCTCATGGTTAGAGGTTTATGCAGGAGATAAGTCTAATGATGTTTATGGTGAAAATACTTGGCTTCCAGAAGAAACTTTAGAGAAAATTGAAGAATATAAGATTGCTATAAAAGGTCCTTTAACAACTCCTATTGGAGGAGGAATTAGATCTATTAATGTTGCTTTGAGACAAAAATTAGATTTATATGTATGCTTGAGACCTGTTAAATGGTTTCAAAATGTTCCATCTCCAGTAAAAAATCCAGAAGATGTTGATATGGTTATTTTTAGAGAAAATACTGAAGATATATATGCAGGTATTGAGTTTTTAGAAGGTACTGATGATGCGCATAAAATGTTAAATTTTTTAAAAACTGAATTTCCTGATAAATATGCAAAGTTAAGGTTCCCAAATTCAGTTGGAATGGGTATAAAACCAATATCTCAAGAGGGTACATCTAGGTTAGTTAGAGCTTCAATTAAGTATGCTATCGATAATAATCGTAAAAGTGTAACTTTAGTTCATAAAGGAAATATTATGAAGTTTACGGAGGGTGCATTTAAAAATTGGGGATATGATATTGCTGAAAATGAATTTCGTGACCTTGTCTATACTTGGAGAGATTATGATCTTACTGTAGAAAATAAAGGTCAGTCAGAAGCTGATAAAGAATATGATGAGGCCATAAAATCAGGTAAAATCATTATTAAAGATGTAATAGCAGATGCATTTTTGCAACAAATCTTAACAAGACCCAAAGAATATGATGTAATTGCAACAATGAACTTAAATGGTGATTATGTTTCTGATGCTTTGGCTGCACAAATTGGTGGGATTGGTATTGCTCCAGGAGCGAATATTAATTATGATACTGGTGTAGCTATATTTGAGGCAACTCACGGAACTGCTCCCAAGTATGCAAACCAAGATAAAGTAAATCCTTCTTCTGTAATTTTATCAGGTGAAATGATGCTTAGATATTTAGGTTGGACAGAAGCAGCTGATTTGATTTTAGAAGCAATAAATAAAGCATTAGAAAAAAAACAAGTTACTTATGACTTTCATAGATTGATGGAAGGCGCCTCGCTTCTTAAATGTTCTGAATTTGGCCAGGAATTAGTTGATAATATGTAATGAAGTTTATAGACCAAGCTAGTTTACGGATTAAAGCTGGAGATGGTGGCCATGGTTGCATTGCATTCCTAAGAGAAAAATTTCGTCCTAAAGGCGGTCCTTGTGGTGGAGATGGTGGAAAAGGCGGAGACGTGATTTTTGTTGGTGACGATAATCTAAATACCCTTCTAGATATAAGCCTTAGAAAACATTACAAAGCCAAAAATGGTCAGCATGGCATGGGTAAGAATATGCATGGAAAAAACGGAGAGAATATTACTATTTCTCTCCCGCTTGGTACTATTATTAAAAATTCAGAAACCAAGCAAGTTATCGTTGATATAACGAAAAACGATGAAAAATATGTTATTTTAAAAGGTGGTAACGGTGGATTTGGAAATGCAAGATATAAAACAAAAGTACAAACAGCACCCAGAATCGCTAACGATGGTCAAATTGGTCAAGAGCTTGAAATTGATTTAGAATTAAAAGTTCTTGCTGATGTTGGATTGGTAGGATTTCCCAACGCAGGAAAATCAACATTTATCTCTAAGGTATCAAATGCTAAGCCTAAGATAGCAGATTATCCATTCACAACTCTAACTCCAAACTTAGGCATAGTTAGATATAGTGATTTTAAGTCATTCGTAATTGCTGATATCCCAGGATTAATTGAAGATGCCTCTAAAGGTAAAGGCCTTGGTAGTCAGTTTCTTAAACATATAGAAAGGACATCTGTTCTTGCATTTATGCTAGATCCAACACAGGATGATGTGTATGACCAATACAAAAAATTAAGAAAAGAATTAGTTTCTCATAGCAAAGATATACTTGAAAAAAAATCTATTATAATCATCACAAAAAAAGATGTTTTTCAAGATAAAATTAACTTAAATAAGTTTCCCAAGAATGTTCCTGTACATTTTATATCTTCAGTTACAGGTGAAAATTCTGATAAAGCCATTTTAGATATTTCAGAATTAATCGAAGAGAAATAGTTACAACTTGTTACAGTATTTCATCTGATTCTTCTATAAAATAATAACATGACATCAAGTACTTTAAGCAAAATTAATTATTGGGGGATATTACCTTGGTCAAACAGTCGTTTAAGCTATCAATATTTTTATTAACTTTTACATTTTTATACTCAAATCAACTATCAATTGAAAATGTGGACCTTTCTAGTGGTACACTAGAAGTCCACATGCAAAATGGTGTTGCGGTAGGAGGATTTCAGTTTGACTTAACAAATGTTGAAGTCACTGGAGCTGAAGGAGGCTCTGCTGCAAGCAATGGATTTTTAATTAGCACATCCTCGACTACTGTTTTAGGTTTTTCCCTTACAGGTGGGACAATCCCTGCAGGAGAAAGACCTTTACTAGAGGTATCTTTTAATGGTTCCCCTGAAGAAATTTGTCTTAGCTCTGTAGTATTATCAGACCCTACAGGTACTCAAGTAGATTCTGATGTAGGTGATTGTTTCAATTCTGGGGATGGTAATGATGAAGCAGAAGGTTTTGAAGTTGATTTAGTCAGTACTGGTGAAAGTCACTTAATTATTTTTCAAGAAACAATTACTGGTTTAGATGAAGGTGATCAAATTGGAGTATTTGATGCAAGCGGTGTTCTTTCAACAACAGACCAAGGACAGGCAGTTGAATATGGTGAGGTGTTAGTAGGTTCTGGAATATGGTCAAGTGCTCAGCTTGAGATAAGTGCTATCATGTCAATTGATTTATCCGATTTTAATGGGCCTGTTTTAAATGGGGCTGTTGATGGTAATAGTGTTATGGTTAAGGTATATGACGCCAGTGAAGGCGTTATTCTAGATGCTGAACCAACGTTTACTAGTGGTGGTGAGTTTGGAGATTTATTTACAGTTGTAACAGATTTAGGCTTATCAAGTGATCCAGATCCTATATTTGGATGTACAGATTCTGATGCATGTAACTATGA
>Ga0163109_10001670_pt1 | contig 17524 bp, 11 predicted proteins | sample CRUFie1St13metaG_FD_108704 | JGI IMG/M metagenome (GOLD analysis project Ga0163109, IMG submission 108704) | Marine microbial communities from the Costa Rica Dome - CRUD Field 142mm St13 metaG | ecosystem: Environmental > Aquatic > Marine > Oceanic > Photic zone | place: Costa Rica: the Eastern... | reverse complement strand
CAGCGCTTGCTTCCTCAGCAGTGCGCTGAATTTCGCTCTCCGGCCGACCAAAAATAAGATGTTGGCGGGTTTCGGGAACATTTAAGGTGGCTGAAAATTCTCGTAGGTGGGCAGCGGCCTGGTCCTGGATCTGCTCCTGCACTGTGGACAGATCCATGGGTACATCACCCCCGTAGGCCAGGCTCAATGGCTCGATGACGTGCACAACGTGAAGCTCTGCGTCGAAAGCGTTCACCAGTTGAGTGGCGCGCTCGGCGACTTTAAGAGATTCCTCAGTCAGATCTACTGCCAGCATAATTTTTTTGTACTCAGACATAGTGCAAGCCTTGCGTGCTGATCGCTATTGGGCGGAAGATACAATGTCCGTCTAATGCTAACAAGTAGGGGTAGATGGGTGGTTTGGTTAATTATTCTGGCAGTACTGGCCCTAGCAGTTGGTCCTATTTTCTATCTGTTGCCCAGCGCGCAAGATCGCTTTCTTGCGGGCTTGCGCCAGCATGCGCGGCAATTAGGATTTTCCATGCAACTGCAGAGACTAGGGAAATTGAACCCCACCGCAGAGGAACGTGTCAGTGCTTCCGGACAGCAGCGTGATCCAGTGGTTGAATGTATGCGCTACCAGTGGCTGGTAAGAGAACCAATACATGCACCACTGGATATCGTGTTACGGCGCTTGCCGGACTCTGCCACAGTATCTGTGCAGGAGATTATCCCGGGTTGGGGTGTTGCTAAGTCAGGTGAGCGGCGAACTGCAGACCACACTGGGCTGCTTGAAATCGCACAACACCCTGAGCTTCAACAAAGCTTATTCGAATGCGTGCGGAATTTGCCGGACGCAGTTTTAGCAGTAGGCATTGAAGCGCGCTCGGTCAGTATCTATTGGCAAGAGCAGGCGGCGGTGCCCAGAAGCGCTGATGAAAAAGCTCGGCTTGCGGTCGGCAAAAGCCTGATAGAAGACTTACGTGAGCGTCTCCAAATTCTGGCGTCGGCAATCGTCCAGACCTATGGCGAACACAACAATGCGCCCTCTTAAACGCCTCTTTCGAAGGCTTTGTACAGATGTTCAGTGAAGCCGTGGACTCAGACAAGTTTGTTACGAAGTGGAGGGATTTCTTGACAGCAATGATCTCCTAGGCCTATAAATCGCGCGTCTTGATCTGTGCGGCTTGGATTTTCCGGGTGTAATGGACGCCCACGCCGCGTTTTATTTCTACAAATTGTTATTTTCATGGAGCTCTATGGCTAGATCATTGGTCATCGTCGAATCGCCGGCAAAAGCGAAGACCATTAATAAGTATTTGGGTAGCGACTATATTGTGAAGTCCAGCGTTGGACATATTCGCGATTTGCCTACGGGCGCCCGTGCAGCTGACCCAAAAGCAAGGGCCAAGGAAGCGCAAAAGACGAAAGCCCTGCCGCCAGAGGAGCGTGCTGCCTATAAAAAGCAGCGGGCGCGTGAGCAGCTTGTTCGGCGTATGGGCATCAACCCTGACAAATCTTGGTCTGCCGAGTACGAAATTTTGCCCGGCAAAGAGAAAGTCGTGGACGAGCTGCGACGCCTAGCGAAGAACGCACCCACGGTTTATCTAGCTACGGACCTTGATCGTGAGGGTGAGGCTATTGCCTGGCATTTGCGAGAAGCCATAGGCGGAGACGAGAGTCGCTATCGTCGTGTGGTATTCAACGAAATCACCCAGAAGGCGATCAAGGAAGCCTTTGTTGATCCGGGCGAGCTGGATATGGATCGTGTTTATGCCCAGCAGGCTCGGCGTTTTCTCGACCGAGTGGTGGGTTTTGAACTTTCGCCGTTGCTCTGGTCCAAGGTGGCGCGCGGATTATCTGCTGGTCGGGTGCAGAGCGTAGCGGTGAAACTTATCGTCGAGCGAGAGCGTGAAATTCGCGCCTTTGTGCCCGAGGAATATTGGGATTTGTTTGCGGATCTCCACCGCGATGGCGATTCCGTACCTGTTCGATTTCAGGTGAGCCGCCAGGCTGTAGAAGCCTTTCGGCCCCAGAGTCAGGAAGTTACTGAAGCGGCGATGGCGGTGCTGCAAGGTGCCGAGTTTGCGGTCAGCCAACGGGAGGATCGTCCTACTCGAACCAAACCTAATGCACCTTTTATAACGTCAACTTTGCAGCAGTCAGCCAGCACGCGTCTGAGTTTCTCTGTAAAGAAAACTATGACCATGGCTCAGCGCTTGTACGAGGCGGGTTACATCACCTATATGCGGACGGACTCGACCAATCTCAGTGCGGAAGCCGTCGAGGCGTGCCGAGATCATGTGTTAAGTGAATTCGGCGCAGCGTACTTGCCAGAACAAAAACGCACCTATACGGCCAAGGACGACGCTCAAGAGGCTCACGAGGCAATTAGACCGTCTGATGTAAATGTTCGCCCTGAACAATTGAACGGTGTGGATGCGGATGCAGTGCGCCTCTACGATCTCATTCGCAATCAATTCATGGCATGCCAGATGACCGATGCGGAATATCTGAGCACATCTATCAAAGCTCAGGCAGCAGACTTCGAGTTGCGGATTCGCGGTCGTATTCTGAAATTTGACGGGTTCACGCGGGTGCTGCCGCCGTTATCGCGCAAGGAAGAGGATACGCCGCTGCCAGATTTGCAGCCTGGCCAAGTTCTAAACTTAAATGGACTGGAGCCGGTTCAGCATTTCACCAAGCCAACGCCGCGCTTTGGCGAGGCCAGTCTAGTTAAGGAATTGGAGAAACTGGGTATAGGCCGCCCGTCCACCTATGCGAGCATTATTTCTACGATTCAGGATCGTGGCTACGTCAGTCTCAATAACCGCCGCTTTTATGCCGAGAAGATAGGCGAATTGGTAACGGACCGACTATCAGAAAATTTCACCAACCTGATGGATTATGGCTTCACAGCGGGTATGGAAGAAGAACTCGACAAAGTTGCTCACGGTGAAGCGTTGTGGAGTCAGGTACTTGATAATTTCTATACTGATTTTAGTTCTAAGCTCGATCAGGCCCAAGCCCTTGAGGGCGGTATGCGGCCCAACGCGCCAACAGATACCGATATTGAATGTCCGACTTGTGGTCGGCATATGCAAATCCGTAATGGCTCCACGGGTGTGTTCTTGGGCTGCTCCGGATATAGCTTAAAGCCCAAAGAACGCTGCACAACGACTATGAATCTCATCCCCGGCGAAGAAGCTGTGGACGTGGATGAGGACGAAGAGGGCGAATCCAAATTACTGCGGCGCATGAAAAAGTGCCCCAAATGCCAAACGCCAATGCTCAGTCACCTCCTCGACGAACAACGTAAGCTGCACATTTGCGGTAATAGTCCAGATTGTGATGGTTACGTGATCGAGCGTGGTCAATTCAAAATCAAAGGCTATGACGGCCCGGTACTGGACTGTGATAAATGCGGTGCGGAAATGCAGCTCAAGTCTGGGCGCTTTGGTAAGTATTTTGGCTGCACCGAGTGCAAAAATACCCGTAAGTTATTGCGCAGTGGTGAACCTGCGCCGCCGAAAGCAGATCCTGTGCCCATGCCCGAGCTGGAGTGTGAGAAAGTACCAGACCATTACCTGTTGCGTGATGGCGCTTCCGGGATTTTCTTGGCCGCCAGTCAGTTCCCGAAGCATCGCGAAACTCGTGCGCCGAAAGTGATTGAGATTAAGCCTCATGCGAATGAGCTTGATCCAAAGTTCCAGTACTTGGTGGAAGCGCCCGAGCGGGATCCTGACGGTAACCCGGCGATCATTCGCTACAGCCGTAAGACCAAGGAGCAGTACGTGCAGTCCGAAATTGAGGGCAAGGCGACTGGATGGAAAGCCTATTATCAAAACGGTCGTTGGGTAGAAGAGCTCAAGGCCGCGAAGAAGGCGAAAACGTCGGCCTAACAACTAGCCGCTTCTTCGCGAGGTTAACGCGCTAAAGGTGTTGGCGGATAACGCCAACCGACAAGCCCTCAATCGCAAAGTTTTGAGTCGCCAAGTCCACTTCAATTGGCTGGTAGGCGTCGTTTTCGGGAAGCAGCATTACTTGGTTGCGGCGTTTCGTGCGTTGAAAGCGCTTTACTGTGACCTCTTGTTCTATTCGTGCAACCACGATTTGTCCATGGGTGGCTACTTCAGTTTTGTGCACGGCTAATAGGTCGCCGTCGAATATGCCCGCGTTCATCATGCTGTCACCGCGAACGCGCAGCAGATAATCAGCATGGGGTTGAAAAAAGCTCGCTGGCAAATCGATACGGTCTTCAATGTTTTCTTCAGCCAAGATGGGGTCGCCGGCTGCCACTCGACCTACCACAGGCAGGCCCGGATCCACTAAGTCGGGTAGGCGTATGCCGCGCGATGTTCCTGGAATCATTTCTATCGCGCCTTTGCGGGCCAGTGCTTTGAGATGCTCTTCTGCGGCATTTGCAGACTTAAAGCCAAGCTCTTTTGCGATATCAGCCCGCGTTGGTGGATAGCCCGTATCGACAATGTACTGACGAATCAGTTCCAACACCTGAGTTTGCCGTGCGGTAAGCGCGGCGGGAGTCATCATTGGGCTAACATTGGCCATAACTGATCCTGGGTAAACATACAGTGCTGGTAGTATATACAGAGGTTAGGGCGCCTGACCAGTGCAAATTTGCAGGAACTCGACTCAGTTCGGTGCCGGCATATGATGGATTCGCTGCGCGTACGCGCTACTATGGTCGCTGCGCTTCGCTTAGGGGCATAGTCAGCAATTAAGCCAACGGATTTTTGCATGCAAACAATATTGGATTTTTTGGCCACTCACGGCTGGATTGCCGAAGTCTTTCTCATCATATTACTGACGGCAGGGCTTCGCCTTATGCTTAAAGTGTCCCTAGATCGCTTGGCGCGACAAGCACAAAAGAGCAATAACTACTGGGACGATGCGCTCGTTGAGGCAGGCCGCCGCCCGGCCGGCATAGCGGTTTGGGCGCTGGGTATTAGTCTCGCGGCGGAAGTGGTGGGGGGCGATGCCCAAGCGGAGATCTTTCAATACATCGACAGTATGCGCGACGTGGCTGTGGTGTGGTTGCTGGTATGGTTTGCGCTGCGATTCATTCGCATGATTGAAGAGCATTACATAGCGAATCACACTGAAGATAAGTCCCTTGATCAAACCACTGCATCAGCGGTGGGCAAGCTTTTGCGCGCCACCGTCGCGATCACTGGAACTTTGCTCGTGCTGCAGGCGTTTGGAGTGTCTGTTTCTGGGGTTTTGGCGTTTGGTGGTATTGGCGGCATTGCCATTGGTTTTGCTGCACGGGATTTGCTCGCAAACTTTTTTGGTGCCTTGATGATTTTCTTGGATCGTCCGTTCTCGGTGGGGGATTGGGTGCGGTCACCGGACCGAGATATCGAGGGCACCGTAGAGGACATCGGATGGCGATTAACACGCATACGCACGTTTGATAAACGGCCCCTGTATTTGCCTAACTCGATTTTTTCGAGCTTGGCGGTAGAAAATCCTTCGCGCATGTACAACCGCCGCATTTACGAGACCATAGGGCTTCGTTATGAAGACATTGGCGCTATGGAAGCGATCGTGGCTGGCGTACGCGAGATGTTGGAGCAAAGCGACGAAATCGATCAGCAGCAAGTTTTAATGGTGAATTTTGTGACCTTTGGGCCGTCGTCGGTAGATTTCTTTGTTTATGCGTTTACCAGGACAGTTGATTGGCAGACCTATCATGAAGTTAAACAGCGCATCTTGTTAAATATTGCGCAAATTATTGAGCAGCACGACGCGGAAATTGCCTTTCCTACGCGCACCTTGCATGTGTTGCCAGAGCCTGGGGGCGACACCCGGTGATGAATCTTGGCGACTTGCCTTTTGCGAGTGGTGTGCCGGATGAAGTGAGTCGAGGTTTTTCCCAGGCACAGCAGTTGTATTCACCCGTCCAGGTAAGTCAGGCCATTGATCGCATGGCGGTCCAGATAACCGCAGATTTGCAGGATCAAAATCCAGTATTGCTAAGTCTGGTGCCCGGAGGGTTCTTTTTAACCGGTCAATTAATGGGGCGCTTGGTTATGCCCATGCAAATTGGCTATGTGGACATCGACAGTGGTTTGGATCGTCAGCAGGGTGGCGTCGCCAATTGGCGAAATAGTGCTCATCCGGAGTTACATGGGCGTAATGTTCTGCTGGTTGCCGATGTCCTGACTTGTGCATCGATGGTGCAAGCATTGCGGGACTGGTTGCTGGTACATAAGGTTGCTTCATCTCGGTTTGCGGTAATGGTCGATCAACCCGTCGCAGACTCATCTGACGACAGCACACTGGCGGATTTCATCGGTGTGGTTGGCGCTGATCGGCCGATATTCGGCTGCGGTGCAGATTTTCGTGGCTACGGTCGTAACCTGCCAGCACTCTATGCTATTCCCCGCTAGTAAATGTCTTAGCCTCTTGTAAGGCGCGCCAGCTACTCTCCAGTACCGTATCGGCTTCGATCGGCACGATATTGATCAGTACTCCCATCATCGGGTGGTCGATATAGTGCAGTTCGCCACTGCGCATGCGTCGACTCTCATGCAACAGCGCGTATTGGTTTGAAGAAGGATCTGGGTGTAACCACAACTTGGTGTTGGCGTGGAGGTATCGGCCGAGGGTTATACCAATGTGGCCATTCAGGCGCATGAACTCAGTCGACAACTGTAGATTTTCCACGGGTAACAGAATTCGTTGCGGTGCGTCTCGAGGAGGCACAGGCTGCTGCCAGCGCCCATGGAAAACTACGTTTAGTTCTGGTGCCAAAGCAATATTACGCCGTTGTTCTTGTAACGTTAGTTGCTCGGCGCTTAGCCATTGCCAACTGTTGCCGTCCATGTCGTCATTGAACTGCTGCAAGGCGCGTGCGAAGTCGTCCTCGGCGCTGCTGATTGGGGATATGGTCACGGCCGTCACTGCTTCAGTATTCGGTTCGGGCTCATAAACGTCGATAGGATCGACGCTGAGCGGGTTAGCTTCTGCAGCCGTGAGTGGTGGTATGAGTGTTACCTGACTGCCTGCCGGGGAAAATTCATTGAGTAGTTCTGCTTCAAAGCCGTTGCTCAGGACAATTTTCATAAAGTCTGGCAACAGAGTTTCGCCGCCCCCATTACAGTAACGGTTGTTTAACGCAGTGGCCCAAAATTGATTTGGATGTTGTGCTCGCTGTTGGGTGCTTTGCCTCGGTAAAGCCATAAGGTCCTGAGGCCAGGCCGGTTGTGGCTCTTCCTGTAGGGGTTCCATGACGCTGTCATCGGTGGGTTCACGCAAAAATACGATCACTTCAATGGCGAACCGATTGCTCGGCAGAGCATCCTTCAAGTTGGTGAGTTCTCGAGGCGCGACCGCGCTTGTGTGAAGGCTTAATCCGCAGCACAGTATAAATGTCAGCGGGCGCCACATCATTTCAGGCTGCCGCCTCTTGCTGTGGTGTTAAGCGTTCCAGCAGTTCATGAGCGAATGCTAGGCGTTGCTCAAATGATTCAAGCGCACATTGAATGCGCAGGGTCGAGGAGCCTTCGAGTCGAAACGTCTGACTTTCTTGCTGCACCAAATTAACAATCATCAACGGGTCCACGCGGGTGGTTTTGCTGAACTCTAGTTTGCCGCGCTCTTCTCCAAGATCCAATTTCACAATACCAAGAGCTTGTGCCAACAATTTTACCTGGGTAACGCTGAACAGCTGTTTCAGCTGAATAGGAAGTAGCCCGAAGCGGTCGATGATTTCAACTTGTAGCGCATCCAGTGCTGCGCTGTCTTTGGCGCTGGCGATGCGCTTATACAAAATCAGCCGCGCTTGTACATCAGGTAGATAGTCGTCTGGGATCAGGGTTGGTACATGCAAATTGACCTCCTGATTTACCGGTTCGAGTGGGCTGTCCAGGTCGGGTATTTTGCCGGAGCGCAATGCGTCAACAGCCTGATTAAGCATCTCCATATACAACGAGAACCCAATAGACTCGATTTGCCCCGATTGGTCGTCGCCCAGGAGTTCTCCAGCGCCACGAATTTCCATATCGTGGGTTGCGAGAGTGAAGCCGACACCGAGATCGCCAGCGGCCTCGATCGCGTCTAAGCGTTTGACTGCATCGGCACTCAGGCTTCGTGGTTCTGGCGTCAGCAGATAGGCATAGGCTTGGCGGTGGCTGCGGCCAACCCGACCGCGCAGCTGATGCAGCTGAGCAAGGCCGAATTTATCTGCGCGCTCGATGATTATGGTGTTGGCATTAGGGATGTCTAAGCCTGTTTCGATAATGGTCGTGCAAACTAAAACATTAAGTCGCCGATGATAAAAGTCATTCATCACCTGCTCTAGTTGCAGTTTTTTCATTTGACCATGGCCGATCCCGATGCGCGCCTCAGGCACCAAGTCACGCAGAGTTTGGGCAGCTTGCTCGATGCTGCGGACTTCGTTGTGCAGGAAAAACACTTGACCACCGCGCATCAATTCGCGACTGATCGCTTCACGCACGCTTTGCTCGCGCCGCTGTTGAACAAAGGTCTTTATGGACAGACGCTTCGCTGGCGGGGTGGCAATGATTGACAGATCGCGGATACCACTCAGCGACATATTTAATGTCCTTGGTATCGGTGTGGCGGTCAGGGTCATAACATCAACTTCCGCGCGCAGAGCGCGCAGCCGTTCTTTCTGCCGTACCCCGAAGCGATGCTCTTCATCAATAATGACTAGGCCGAGATCTTTAAAGCCAAAATCTGTGCCTAGAACCTTATGAGTGCCAATAACGATATCGGCCTTGCCGTTGCGACAGCGCTCAGCGACTTCCCCATTCTCCGCATTGCTGCGCAAGCGACTAACGGATTCTATGGTCACTGGCCATTGCGCGAAACGGTCGCGGAAGGAGTCGAAGTGTTGCTGTGCCAGCAGTGTGGTCGGCACTAGAATGACGACTTGCTTATTGCTCTGTACGGCAACAAATGCAGCGCGCATGGCTACCTCGGTTTTGCCGAAGCCGACATCGCCGCAGACCAAGCGATCCATGGCGCGCTCTGCGGCTAGGTCGTTCAGAGTAGCGTCAATAGCCGTTTGCTGGTCGGGTGTGACCTCAAACGGGAATTCCGCTGCGAACCTCGCGTAATCCTCCGCCTCGGCTCCAAGCCGATGGGAGAGTTTTAGTTCGCGTCGCGCGTAGATGTCGAGTAGTTCAGCCGCCACGTCGATGACTTTTTCCGCTGCGCGACGTTTCGCGCGCTCCCACTGATCGGAGCCAAGCCGATGCAGTGGCGCAAGCTCTTCTTCAGCGCCAGCATATCGCCCAATCAAATGCAGTGATGTGACGGGCACATAAAGTTTGGCACCGCCGGCGTAGCTGAGGGTCAGAAATTCTTGGGATGCGCCATCAATCTCTAAGGTGTCCAACCCGAGATATCTGCCGACACCGTGCTGCATATGCACGACTGGTGCGCCGATGCTCAGTTCGGTCAAGTTGCGCACAATTTGGTCAGTATCAATGACCGCTGCTGAGTCCGTCGGTGTGGAGTTCTGACGGGCGCCCAGCACTTCTGTTTCTGTGACGATCAGCGCTTGATCTGACCAGAGCCCCGCCGCCAACGGCCCAACGGTTATAGAATGTTCTGGTTGCCCGGCTTCTTGGTACTCTGCAAAGCTTGCCAATGGTTTGGTATCGATCCCGGCTTTACGCAGCATTTCGTCAAAAATTTCGCGCCGTCCGGCAGTTTCCGCGACAAATAAGGCAGGCAACGGCTGATCATCTAAAAACTTGATAAGCGCGCTTGCGGGCTGAGCTAGTCGCGGATTGGCATGCAATTCAGGAAAGGCGCTGCAATTAAAAATCCGCTCGTGTTTGTGCGGGGTTTCGCTAATCGAGATGCGGCGATACTGAGCAAGGTGACGGCGTAGGGTCGGCTCATCAAGATAGAGTGCGCTAGGTTCCAAAATAGGTCGCTCAACATCGTGGCGTAGTGACTCGTATCGGGCAGACACTTCGGCGAGATATTGCTCGCATGCCTCCATTACCCCGTCTTCCAAAACAAATAACGTGTCTTCGGGTAGGTAATCGAAGAGGGTTGCCATCTGCTCGAAGAAGAATGGTAAGTAGTATTCGATGCCGTTGGGTGCGATATAGCTCGAGACGTCTTGGTAAATACTGCAGCGGCGCACATCAACGTTAAAAGCGTTGTGCCATTGATCGCGAAAATGGGCGATGGCGGCGTCGTCGAAGGGGAACTCTTTGCCGGGCAGGATTTTTAATTCATTGATCTGCGCCACGCTGAGTTGGGAGTCAGGGTCGAACGTGCGCAAGGTGTCGATTTCTTCGTCGAACAAGTCAATGCGCACCGGTAACTCGGCGCCCATAGGAAAGATGTCCATGACGGCACCGCGCACGGCGTATTGGCCGCGCTCGGTAACCGTATCTGTAGCTTGGTAGCCGGCTGCCTCAAGTCGCAAGCGTTCGGATTCAGTGTCAAATATCTGCCCGCGCCGTAGGTCGAAGCAGGCGCCATCGAGAAAGCTTGTGGGTGCAATTTTTTGGACCAGGGTCGGTGCGGGGACGATCAGTAGCCCCTGTTGTCCGTTGCGTAGATTTTGCAAGCAAGCCAACCGCTCTGAAGTGATGTCCTGATGCGGTGAGAATGCGTCATAGGGTAGGGTTTCCCAATCCGGGAACCTTAATATTTGATGTGGTTCTGCAGATGACTGAAAAAAGCGAATCCCCGATGCCCACTCTTCTGTGCTCGCGGGCTCGGCCGTGACAAGGACGATCAATTGGGGTGTCAGCGCGGATGTTTGTTGGCGCAGTTGGGTTGCGAACTCGCTCAGCGCTAATAAGTGGGCGCTACCGCTGAGGCCGCGCCATGTGAGTTGGTCGCCAGCGCGTTGAGGCAACAAGTCCTCAGCTTTGGTTGGTAAGATCAGGTGGGTCACGTTATGAAATGTCAGTGCCTAAACCGGCTAGTTTACCTCTATTGAGCGCTTGGCGGGCTGCTATTGGCGGGAAAATTTGTCTGATTATTAGCCGTTTCAGTGTTGTATTGCCGCAGCGTGGATTTTGCTGCTCATGCCATGGCCAGTACTAGCGTTCATGCGAACCCTAAGCTAAAGTTGGACAAGTGATGGCGATCGGCGCCGTTTTTCAATGGGGGGTAACAAGCGCTCTGGCTTTACTGCGAGGCCGGCGTCAAACATCATATGCAATCCACAAATGTTGATGATCCTAACTACTTCCATAAGGTTGTAGATTGTCAGTGGGCGTGCCCAGCGCATACGCCCGTTCCTGAATATATTCGCTTAATTGCTGAGGAACGCTACACCGAAGCGTACATGCTGAATTGGGATTCTAATGTATTCCCGGGTGTGCTCGGGCGTACCTGCGATCGTCCATGTGAGCCAGCCTGCAGACGCGTGCGTACTGAAGAAAAGCCAGTCGCGATTTGCCGCCTGAAACGTGTCGCTGCCGACAATAAAGGGGATGTCAGCGCATATATGCCAGCGGTACCAACGGCCAAAAACGGCAAGCGTATTGCGCTGATTGGTGCCGGACCGGCATCGCTAGCGGTTGCAAGGGACCTGTTGCCATTTGGCTACGAAGTGCACTTATTCGAAAAAGACGCCAAAGGCGGTGGGTTTATGCGTTCGCAGATTCCTGCATTCCGTCTGCCAGAAGAGGTTCTGGATGAAGAGGTCGAGCGCATTCTCGATATGGGCGTGGTCTGTCATTTCGGTGAAGAAATCAGCAGCATGAAATCGCTGATGGAACAGGACTTTGACGCCTACTTTGTTGGCACAGGGGCACCCCGTGGCCGCGATTTAGAGTTATTGGGTCGGCAAGAAGTTGACGACTATATCCATATCGGTATCGATTGGCTGTCCAGTGTGGCGTTCGGGCACATAACCGAAATCAGCGGCAAGGTCATTGTAATGGGCGGTGGTAATACCGCGATGGACTGCTGTCGAACATCGCTCCGACTGGGCGCAGAGTCGGTCAAAGTTGTGGTGCGTTCTGCGTTTGAGGTGATGAAGGCCTCGGAGTGGGAAAAAGAAGATGCAATGCGTGAAGGCATTCCGATCATCAATAACCGCCCACCAAAAGAATTTGTCCATGAGAATGGCAAGCTTAAAGGCGTATTATTCGAGTGTGTTGCTCCAGTGCGGGGCGAGGACGGTCGTTTGCGTTACGAGCCAACCGGTGAACCTGATGAGTTTATCGAGGCTGATCATGTCCTGATGGCGATTGGACAAGATAATCATTGCCCCTGGATTGAGCGCGATCTGGGGATTGAATTCGATAAGTGGGACTGTCCGGTACTCGATGAGGTGACCTTGCAGTCAGATAACCCCAAGGTTTTCTTTGGTGGTGACAGTGCATTTGGACCGGAGAACATCATTTGGGCTTCGGCCCATGCTCATCGCGCGGCGATCAGTATTCACTTGCTCTGCCAAGGTAAGGATCTGAAAGCGGACCGCCCGCCTGAGGGCGTTAACTTGTTATCGACCAAGATGGGTGTGCACGAGTGGGCATACGATGCCGAACATGACGCATCTGCACGGAATTTGGTGCCCCTAGTCGAGCACACCACGGCGCTGACTAATATCAAGGTCGAGGTTGAACTCGGATTCGATGAGGCACTGGCCGCTCAGGAAGCGCAGCGCTGTCTCAACTGTGATGTGCAGACGGTGTTTGCGGAAAAGCTTTGTATCGAATGCGATGCCTGTGTCGACATCTGTCCGATGGATTGCATCTCATTCGTTACCAACGATGAAGAACCGGCGTTGCGTCAGACGCTCACGGCCCCCGCTGTGAATGCAGAGCAAGCGCTCTATGTTTCTACGGATCTGCCAACTGGGCGGGTTATGGTGAAAGATGAAGACGTCTGTCTACATTGTGGACTTTGTGCCGAGCGATGCCCAACAAACGCTTGGGACATGCAACGCTCTGTTGTGCATGTTCCGCAATTGGGTTCGTTTGCATCATGAGTGGAAAAATGCCAGTAAAGTACAACGATTTTGTAATTCGCTTCGCCAATGTAAACGGCTCGGGTTCAGCCAGTGCAAACGGTATGTTTGCTAAGGCATTGTTTCGTATGGGTATTCCCGTTGCGACACGAAACATTTTTCCGTCCAACATTCAGGGTTTGCCAACCTGGTTCGAGGTGCGAGTCAGTGAGCAGGGTTACCTCGGGCGACGCGAGGGTGTGGACATTATGGTGGCCATGAATGCGGAGACCTTAGTTGAAGATGTCGCCAGCGTTTCGCCTGGTGGTTACTTGCTCTACGACAACTCGAAGCCCCTGGCCAAGACCTTGCGTCGCGATGATGTGATCGAAATTGGTATTCCAATAGCGACCATGATGCTGCCGGAGTTTGCCGATCCGAAACAGCGCAGCTTGTTCAAGAACATCACCTATTTGGGCGCTTTGGCAGGTCTGCTGAATATTGAATTTGAGGTCATTACCGGCATGGTGGCGACGCAATACAAAGGCAAGGATGCGCTTATCGCGCCGAATATTCGTGCCTTGGAGATTGGCCGAAACTACGCCTTACGATACTTACAGGCGCCATTACCGTTGCAGGTCAGGCGCTCTGACGCTGTTGGCGATCGCATTATGATGGACGGAAATGATGCCGCGGGCCTAGGTGCTGTTTATGGCGGTGCTACTGTCTGTGCTTGGTATCCGATCACTCCCTCCACATCGGTGGCCGAAAGTTTTGAAAACCATGCCAATCGTCTGCGCGTTGATGAGTCCAGTGGTAAGAAAAAATTCGCCATCATTCAGGTAGAAGATGAGTTGGCGGCCATCGGCGTGGTTATTGGAGCAGCGTGGAATGGCGCTCGCGCTTTCACCGCGACAAGTGGTCCGGGCATCTCGCTTATGTCTGAGTTTTTGGGTCTGGCCTACTTTGCTGAGATCCCGGCTGTGGTTTGGGATATTCAGCGTTCGGGTCCCTCCACGGGCATGCCCACGCGCACCCAGCAAGGTGATTTGATTGGTGCGGCCTATGCATCCCATGGTGATACTAAGCACCCATTACTCTTTCCCGCAACGCCAAAAGAGTGTTTCGATTTTGCCACTGCAGCCTTGGATCTGGCGGATCGAGCGCAGACGCCGGTTCTAGTCATGAGTGACCTAGAGCTGGGGATGAATGATAACTTGAGCGAGCCACTGCAGTGGGATGATCAAGTTCGCTACGATCGCGGCAAGGTGCTCGACAGTGAGGCCCTGGAAAACAGTGAAGTATTCGGTCGCTATCTAGACGTTGACGGCGATGGCATCGGCTACAGAACACTGCCAGGGACACACCCTGATAAAGGAGCGTTTTTTACTCGGGGTACTTCCCGAGATGAATTCGCCGCCTACACTGAGTCGCCGGAAGCTTATGAACGCAACATGCAGCGCTTGGAGCTAAAGTGGCAAACAATTCGCGGTTTGGTGCCTGCCGCAGAGATCGATGATCAAAAGCGCCGAGTAGGAGTTTTGTTCTACGGCACCACGGCTCTGCCGATGCCAGAAGCATTAGATCTCTTGCACGCAGACGGCATCGCGCTGGACAGCTGCCGCGTTCGTGCATTTCCTTTTGGTGCGGAAGTGGAAGCGTTTGTGCAAGAGCATGATTTGGTATTCGTTGTAGAACAAAATCGTGATGCGCAGATGCGTACGTTACTGATCAACGAATTGCAGACTGCGCCAGCTAAACTCGTACCTATTCTCTACTATGCGGGACTGTCGATTTCAGCTGATACGATTCATCAGCAGATCAATGAATATTTTACCGCTAACAAGTTGTCTCGAATTTCGGAGGTGCAATCATGACCTTTGTGGCAAAGCCAAAAGTTCACCACCCAAATCTGCCTCTAAACGAGCTCGGACTGACACGGCGGGACTATGAGGGCTCGGTCTCGACACTGTGCGCAGGCTGCGGCCATGATTCTGTAAGTGCGGCAATTGTGCAGGCATGTGCGGAATTATCGCTGCCGCCACATCGGTTCGCTAAGGTATCGGGTATTGGCTGTTCGTCCAAAACCCCCAGCTATTTTTTGAACAAAAGCCATGGTTTCAATTCTGTGCATGGGCGTATGCCTAGCGTGATGACGGGGGCTAATTTGGCCAATCGCGAGTTGCTGGGTATCGGTGTATCTGGTGATGGCGACAGTGCGTCCATAGGATTGGGGCAATTTGCACATATCGTGCGGCGTCGCATTAATATGCTGTACTTGGTTGATAACAACGGCACCTACGGTCTAACCAAGGGTCAGTTTTCTGCAACTAATGATAAGGGTTCAACCAGTAAGAAAGGTGCGCCCAATCTCTATGAGCCAATTGATCTGGTCAGCATGGCACTGCAAATCGGCGCGACATTTGTGGCGCGCAGTTTTTCCGGTGATAAGGCCCAATTGGTGCCGCTGATAAAGGCTGCGCTAAAGCATAAGGGGATGGCGTTTATTGACGTGATTTCGCCATGTGTTGCGTTCAACAACCACAACGGGTCGACCAAGAGTTATGAGTTTGTGCGCGAGCACACCCAAGAGCTGGTTAATGCGGATCTAATCATGACTCATCCCGAGGTCACCGTAGACTATGCGGAAGGCACTCGTGAAGATGTGTCGATGCCGGACGGCAGTACTTTGCGCTTGCACAAACTGGATGCAGATTATGACGCTCATGATCGAGTTGGCGCGTTGAACTATGTGCAGCGTTCTCAAGAGCAGGGCGAAGTGGTTACTGGCTTGCTCTATGTTGACCCCGATCCGGTGGAGTGTCATGACATCATGGACACTGTAGATCAACCGTTGAATGAGTTGAACGAGGCTCAGTTGTGTCCGGGCAGTGCGGCCCTTGCCGACATAAATGCTAGTTACCGCTAGGCTACTGATCTAGGTAGACAGCCATGAGCTGTGACAGAGGTGCCGAGAACAGATAGGGAATTCGTAATTTCGCTGTTGCCCACTGGTCGGTAATTCCTATAATGGCGCCGCATTAGTATCGGTGAGCCGATGCGCTCAGCTGTAACAACGCTACGACTGAAAGAGGAAACGCTGTGGCATTACCTAGTCTTGATGATTACTTCCCCGATTGGAAAGAACGAGAAGCGCTTGCTGAAGCAATGATCCCGTTGATCGGGAAGTTGTATCGGAAGAACGTCGTGGTGTACTGCTACGGTCGTGCGCTTTACAACCAAAGCGTGACCCAGTTGATGAAAGCCCATCGCTATGTCCGCCAGCTTGCGCAAAACGAATTATCTGAATTCGAAACCTACCCGATCTTAGTGGCGATGAGCGAGCTTGACCTCGGTCCCTGTCATGTTGATGTGGGCAAAATGGCCTCCACGCTAATCGAAAGATCGATCAAGGATGAGGCTGAAATTAAGCAATATGTGCAGGAACAATGCGCCAAGGTCGTTGGTGTCACAACGCCGCCGTTAGCGGCGCCCCAAGACATCGTGCTATTCGGTTTCGGCCGGATTGGACGTTTGTTAGCGCGCTTGTTGATTGAGAAGACTGGCGGCGGTACCCAGTTGCGCTTGCGCGCCATTGTGGTGCGACGCAGTGGGGCTAATGATCTCGCGAAACGTGCGGGCTTGTTGCGTCGTGACTCAGTGCACGGAAGTTTCCAGGGCACTCTGCGGGTGGATGAGGAAAACGAATGCATTATCGCCAACGGCAATGTTATTCGGGTGATCTACGCTGACGGGCCCGACAAAGTCGACTACACGTCCTATGGCATTGATAATGCCATCATTATTGATAATACCGGAGCTTGGAGCGACCAAGAGGGATTGTCGCAACACCTCAAATCGAAGGGTGCCGCCCGGGTAATTCTTACGGCGCCAGGCAAGGGCGGCATCAAAAATATCGTCGCCGGGATTAACCATCGGGATATTGAGCCAGACGACGCTGTATTAGCAGCGGCCAGTTGCACCACTAATGCCATCGTGCCGGTGTTGAAAGCGGTAAACGACCGCTATGGGATTGTTAACGGGCATATGGAAACCGTGCATGCCTATACTAACGATCAAAATTTGATCGATAACTTCCATAAGAAGAATCGTCGTGGTCGTGGTGCGCCGCTTAATATGGTGATTACCGAAACTGGTGCGTCCTCTGCGGTAACCAAGCTATTGCCGGAGTTGGATGGCAAGCTTACCGGCAACGCCATTCGTGTACCGACGCCAAATGTTTCCTTGGTGATATTGAATTTGACCCTGGACGAAGCAACCAGCCAAGAAGACATGAAGGAGTTCCTTCGGACTTCGGCGTTGTATGGCAAATTGCAACGCCAGATAGACTTCACCACTTCGCCAGATATTGTCTCATCGGATTTAGTCGGTAATCGGCATGCCTGCATCGTCGATGGCGAAGCTATTATCGCCAAAGACAATCGGGTCGTGCTTTATGTTTGGTACGACAACGAGTTTGGATATTCCTGCCAGGTGGTGCGTGTGGTGCAAAAGATGGCTGGGATCTCGTATCCGCTGATACCAGAAAACGCCGAAGATATGGGGTTTTAGTCGGCTCTTATGAAGGTTAGAACCCGCATCGCCCCATCGCCAACGGGCGAT
>Ga0163109_10001667_pt1 | contig 17543 bp, 18 predicted proteins | sample CRUFie1St13metaG_FD_108704 | JGI IMG/M metagenome (GOLD analysis project Ga0163109, IMG submission 108704) | Marine microbial communities from the Costa Rica Dome - CRUD Field 142mm St13 metaG | ecosystem: Environmental > Aquatic > Marine > Oceanic > Photic zone | place: Costa Rica: the Eastern... | reverse complement strand
ATACTCCCCCACTATCCCCCCCTACTATACTCCCTCATCTATTCCCACTTTCCCTTCCTCCCACACACACACACACACACACACACTCGCTGGCTCTCTATTTTTTTAGGTCTTCGACCTAAAAAAATTAAAAAATTGAAAATAATTTATTTTATTATTTATAAAATCAATGTTAAGAACAAACCAACTCAATGCTATAGATACATCAATTAAAAACAATTTCGAATCAGGAATCCATTTTCACGCTACTGGCACTGGAAAATCATGGATAGCATTAGAATTAATATTAAAATACAGTGAAATAAATAAAACAAAAAATATATTATGGTTATGTGAACAAAAAACTATTTTAAAAGAACAATTTAATAAAAATATTTTAAAACAAAAAGGATATAATATAATTTATAAAAAATTTATGATAATAAATTATACTGAAAAAAAAAATAAAAATTGGCATCATATTGTAAATAGTGCGACTATATGGAAAAAACCAATATTACTTGTTATAAATCGTAGTTTTTTAGTATCTCAAAAAAAATATGAAAATTTAAATATGAATATTGGATTTATTATTCACGATGAATGTCATTCTATAAAAAATAAAACAACTCAACAATTTTATAATTTTATGTTGGATAAAAATAAAGATTTAAAATGTTTGGGATTTTCCGCAACACCTTGTTTAGATTACAAACCTTTTACAAAAATATTAAGTGAATATACTATTTATAATGCTTTTTGTGATAATGTAATTGTAGCTCCCAAAATAAAATGGATAAAAAGCGATAATATATTAAATGATATTGATTTTATGAATATATGTGAAGAAAATATTAAAAAATTGGTATATAAAAAAATAATTGTATGGTGTGGTATAATAGAAAAATGTTACGAATTATCTGAATTATGGAAAAAAAAATTTAAAAATTTCCTAGTATGTATTGATACTAGTAAAAATATCAATAACGATTATGAAAAATATATGAATGAAGAAAAAAATGCTATTTTATTTTGTGCTTGTAAACATCGTGAAGGTTCAGATATTAAAAATCTAGTTTGTTGTATATTTCTTGATAAGGTAGAAAATAGAAATCCAAAAACATTTATACAATGTATTGGAAGAGTATTAAGAAAAGATATTAATAAAAAAAAGAAATATGGATTAATATTAGATTTAAAAGCATCTAGTTGTATAAAAATTTGTGATAGAATGAATCAATATTTAAATTGTAATAAAGGGTTTCCTTGGAAATATAAATATAAACATTTATCAATTAATAATAAAAATATATTAATTCATACATTACAATTACAAACACCAAAGATTAAAAAAAATATCATAAAAGAGTATTCAATTAAAAATATTATTGAAAGATTTATTAAAAAATTTCCTAATACTGATAAATATAAAAAAAGATTATGTAAAGAACTAAAAATTATAAATCGTAAAAAATTAAGTGGTTATTTAATAAGAGCAGTTGAAATATTAAAATTAATTAATTATATTCCTCACGTCACTAGAGGTTCTTGTGGTTCTTCATTAGTTTGTTATTTACTTGGAATAAGTAATGTAGACCCTATCAAATATAATATTAGTTTTGCTAGATTTTTAAACGATTATAGAGATACATTACCTGATATAGATTTTGATTTTCCTCATTTCTTAAGAGATGAAGTTTTCTTAAAATTAGAATTAAAATGGCCTAATCAAGTTGCAAGGATTAGTAACCACGTGCACTGGCACGAAAAATCGGCATTAAGAGAAGCATTACGAAAAATTGGTATAAAAAAACAAATTGGAAAACATGAAATAAAAACATTTGTAGAAAAATTACCAGTAAATAAAAGAAATAAAGTAAAAAAATATCAAAAGGAATTAGAAGATACGTTTCGACATTATTCACTTCACTGTGGAGGAATTGTATTCTTTCACGATGGTATTCCAAAAGATTTAATTTTAAATAAAAAAACATTAAGTCAAATTCATTATGATAAAAGAGATATTAGTAAATCAAAAAATTTTAAAATAGATATATTATCAAGTAGAGGCATAAGCCAATTAATTACCATATCTGGAAGAAATATAGATTTTAATAATTGCAAATATGATGATAAAACTTATAAATTACTACAAAGTGGTGATAATATTGGTATCACATTAGCAGAATCACCATTAATGCGTAAAGCTTTATTAGGAATAAAACCTAAATCTATAGATGATATAGCAATATGCCTTGCTATAATTAGACCCGCTGCTAAAGATACAAGAAAAGAAATCAATAATATTGACTATAAAACAAAGTTTATATTTGATGATGATGCTATTAATCTTTTATCTAAAAAATTAAATATAGATGAAGGATTGGCTGATAAATTTAGAAGATGTATTGCAAAAGGCAAATGGGATAAAAGTATTAAAGAAAAATATGATAACTTACTTAAAACATTACCCGATATTGAATTAATAAAATTAAATAATGAAATATCTAATTTAAGACATTATAGCTTTTGTAAATCACATTCATATTCATATGCACAATTAGTTTATAAATTAGCATATCAAAAAGCACATAATCCTAAAAAATTTTGGGAAGCTACTTTGAAAAATGTAAATAGTGCTTATAGAAAGTGGGTTCATTTATATGAAGCTTGTAGAAATGGTGTAGACGTTAATAATATAATAAATAAACAAAAAGATTGTTCTATTTATGCTGAAGCCCGTAGAAAAAAATTTTATAATTTAACCAAAACTGAACAATTAACTAGATATGGTTATTGGAATATGAAAAAAGGTGAATTCTTTCCAAATTGTTATTTTTACAAAAAAAAAGATGAATATTTATTTGGTGGATTAATTGCAAGTGTTAGAATGTTAAACTATAAACCAAAACTATATGTTTGTTATATTGGCGTTGGACCAGGTGAATTTATAGAAATATTAGTAAAAAATCAATTTATGAAATCACAATGTTATGGATTAAAAGGAAGAGCAACATTAAAAAATGCAAAAGAAGAAGTATATAGCGCTCATATAGCGAAATTCTATTAAAGATTATTAATATCAAATAAATTTAACCTTTTTTTTTACGAGTATTTTTACGTCTTTTAATCCTTTTTTTACGAGTCTTTCTACTTCCACCACTAGTTTTTCTTTTTTTCCTAGATGGCTGCTCCGTTTCATCTTTATAACATTCATAGCATAGATAATCACCGCTTGTAGGACTCTGATGTAAATCATCTTCAAATAATTCACAGTCACAATTATTACATTCTACAATATCGTCCCGACATTCTGGACACAATAATGTTGATTCTTTTAATGAAGAAGTAGCACATACTTCTCCATTCTGGTTATTACCCCCTTGATACCAATCTTTAGTAATTAAAAAATCTAATATAGAATCGTTATTATTAATATCATAGTCTTCAGGTAATTTAAATCTTACAAAATTATCACAATGTTCACAATCTATACACATCCAACGTTGTTGTTGTTGAACATTTGTTATTAATTTTCTATTGGCATCTGTATTATCATCAACTCTTTCTCCATTAAGATCTCCTGGACCTATACCAGAAATAAATAATTCTAGATTACCAATATCACGAGTATCATCTTCGAGTATACCCTCCCAAGAATCTATAAATGTTTCCTCATTCAAATCTTCATTATTTTCCATTTCTACATCTTCTCTCAATTGTTCGTTTTCACCAATTAAATCATCCATTTCGTTTTCTGCTTGCTCTTCCAAAACACCTTTTAATCTTTTTCTACCACCATGACTAGGAGAACGAGGACGAATACGTTGATTACATATATTACAATTACATTTAAATATACTATTAGTAAATACAGTATCATTAATAGAAGGTGTAAGTATATTATAACTTCCAAATTGATTTGTTAATCTAAAAAAAGCTATATTATTTTGTGTATACAAATATTGAACATGTTTTCTTTCTCTTACCTGTATTTGAAAAGTTTCTGTATTTAATTCATTATTATTAAACTGATAAAATTCATTTTCTACTAATTCATTTAGATTAATCGGTTGACTAGCAATACCGCCACCACCCATATTTTTTGCATATGTCCCATGTTCTAATTCACTATTTTTTTCTAATTGCTCCCATCCTTTCATCCTCCATATATTTTTCAAATATTCATATTTTTTTACTTTTTTCCACAAGGTTGGTAACAGTCTACCAAAAGAATCTAACTTTGATTGGTCGTACAACATATTTAATCCATTATTTATATTATTTCTAACTTCAATATCATTTTCAATATTTTTAATATTATTATCTACATATTTAAAATATTTCCCGAAATTTTCTTTATACCAATCATGTCTCTCTTCCTTACCAAACATTACTACTTCTCTTTTTATTAAAGGCATATCTTCCCATTTTAATGAAGGATAATCTTTTTCAGGATAATAATTATTTTTATTATTTGCCAAATGATTTCGTAATTCAATAAATTTATCCCTACCCGATTTCCATAACTTATATTTTTGTAAATTTATTATAACAGATTGTTTCGCTGCTTCATTATCTTGAATTTTATATACTTCTGACATTGCTTTATTTTTAGCGGACCAATTTTGTTCTTCTACTCTAGCTACTGCTTGTTCTAAAAACCATTTATTTGTTCTTTCATTTCCTTCTTCTTCTTGTTTTAATGTAACAAGTATATCTTTTATTGTTGGTTGTTCGCCTTTAACTGTTTTTAATATTTCTCTAATTTTTGCTCTCTGGTCTCTATTATAAGCATCCCCATCTTTAATATCAATTGCTTTTATATCAGGTATACAGCTATTCATAAATAATATCATTGGATTATCTCTTGTAGGTTTATATATTTTTACAAAGGCATTTACTAATTCTCTAGTGGTAATTTCCCTTATTTTTCCATTTTTATCTCTAAAATGATTATATTTATTTATTTTTTCATCTATTTGTAATACTGGTATTTCCGGTCTATGTTTATTTCCAAATGCATAAGCTCCGTGCTCTGGATCATATTTCATATAAAATTGTTCTTCTTTATCAATTGCTTCTTCTATTGCTTCACTATCAACACCAAATTCGAGTGCATTATTATATAAGAGTTCATGCATAAATTGTTTATATAATTTATTATCTGTTTTGTTAGTGTATTGAAACATCTTGAATACATTAAACTCCTTTTCATTATCCCACGATAATATTTTATTATATGTTATATCTCCAGGAAAATATATATGTGTATTTCTTAATAATGCCAAAGGTCCTTCTTGATCCCACCACCTTCTTTTTTCAATCTTATCATTATCCCATAAACCATCATTACCTTCCATTTTATATGGAGTATACTTATAGTAATCGTGAGGTTTATCTATATACGTTTCATCTACACCCAAAGACCAAGCCGTTTCATATTCATTATTTTTTTCATCTTCTTGATTTGTTGCTGAAATTGTAGTAGGAACAGCATACTTGAATTTATCATCTTTACCTTTATGGGGATAAACTGTATATCTCTCTTGATTTGTTATTGTTTTAAATTTACCCGTTATCCAATGAGGAATTGAACGATGTATTAATATCTCAACATCAGTCTGACCATCAGCAAACATAACTCCATCACCAACAGTTTCTACCAATATAATACCTTCAGGAATTCTATAACCAAAATCTACATTCTTATCTGTAGGTTTATTTATTATATTATTAATTGTAATTTTCTTTTCACCATATCCTGTATCAGTTATTCTTTCTAGAACTCGTGGATTAGAAGAGCCGTGTATTGTTATTGTTCTATTTAAATCATTCTCGTTCTTACTAGCTTTTACCCACATATTAATTTGTTCTTGTGTTAATGAAGATGATATTTCACTAGATGACCTCTTTTTACTATTACTAGATCCAGATGAACTACTACCACTTGAAAAAAAATTACTTAACATACTTGTCATATATAAATAAATCAAAGATAATAAAAAATTGAATATTTATTAAATTAATTATTATTAGTTATATTTTATGACTGAATTTTTAAACAACAACGATTTACCTAAAATGGTTAGACAAATAGGAGAAGACAAATGGAACTTGGGATTAGCATATAAAAATCAACAAAAATATGATGATTTGCTAATAGAGTACAAACCTGTATTGGATTGGGATAATGTTCCGGAAGGCCTAGAAAGAAAACCCAATTTTGTAGGATGTTGGGCTTGGGCTATAATATCATTATATGATAGATATAAAAAAAAAACATATAAACTTACAGCTTACATCGACGACGAAAATGCATTTAAATTGTGGTGTAGTATGATACAATCACAAACGAATCCATTTGGAGGTGAATATTTAATGGAAAAAAGGGTAAACAAACTAATGACAGATTATCTATTGCGAAGTAGAGATACTTGGAAAAACCTTAAACCATTTTAAAATACTTTGACCAAAGTATAAATTATAAAAAATTGAAATTTTTTTTATAATTATTAGTAAGTTATTAATTACAAGACTACAATACTACAACTTATACTTAAAAATGTTACTTACTCCACAGCATAGACGTAGCGAACGTCGTAATCGCAAAGCTCCTGCTAGATTCAATGTTAGTGATTATATCAAAAATAATAAAATTGAAAAAATACCGGGTAAATTATATCGTAAAACTATTAAAGAAAGTGAAGAAAAAGTTCAAGAAGATATATATAGCGAATGTCCCACAGCATCATTTTATTACGATAAAGATATGTATTTGGCTAACGATCATTATGCGAAAATAGTTGATGACTCTATTAAAAATGTTAATCAAACCAATAAAAAATAAATGCGTATTATTAAATACGATAGGAGGGAAGAATAGTGTTTTTGGAACAAATTTTTTATATTTCTTTGAACAAACTTTGTAAAAATCTATAAAAAATTGAAATTTTTTCACAATATTTTATGAGAATTATTACTAATATAATCTCAAGAAATCTAAATTTCAAACCAAAACAATTCAAAACAACTCGATAAAAACACATTATGGCTACCACTTTAATTGATACTCGCAAATCAATCATGGAACAAATCCACGCAAGCTGGAATCAGTTTCGCACTCTTGATTATGCTTATAAATTGCTTGGTTTTCAATATCCACAAACCTGCAAACGGTTTTTAGAGCCTATGGCTAAAGATTTCAAGAAGGATAATGCTCCATGGTCTATTAAGCAATCGGTATTAGAAAGGAACGCTGTTCACGCTAATAAGCTTATTCGCCTATACATCGCTCTTAATATAGAGACAAAGAAACGAATGCATATTTGGCAATTCTTTGAAGTTAATAGTGGCGTTGTAGGTAGAATTAAGGAGGAAATCGCAATCCTTAAACGCATCCAAAAGGTTTTGAAATTGGAACGTGAATTAGAGGTTCACGAGCCACTTCCTAGTGCTACTAGCCTGTATAGTATGACGGGTAATCTTAGCTTATATGAAATTGAAGAAGATTTTAAAGTCAAAGTTGAGAAAGCTAAAAAATTGGCAAAAAAGGATGCTAAAAAATTGGCAAAGGATGCTAAAAAATTGGCAAAAGAGGAAGCTAAAGCTATCAAAAATGCCAAAAAAATAGCACTTAAGGCTTACAAACAAGTTGCTAAAATTAGAGCTAAAGCCATTGCAAAAGCTGAAAAAGCTCAAGCTAAAGTTATTGCGAAAGAAGCTGAAAAACGCAAAAAACTGCTTGCTAAAATTGATGCAAAATATCCACGTATCCAATTTGACCGCGAAGGCTGTAGTATAGAATATCTTAAAAAACTTATTAAGGATATTCCAAGTCTAATAGCAGCAGATAAAGAGCTAGATAGAAGAACTAAAAAGGAGGAAAAGGTAAGAGCTAAAGCCATTGCAAAAGCTGAAAAAGCTAAAGCTAAAGAGCAGAACAAATTAGGTAAAAAACTAGCTAAAAAGACTATCGCATTATTAAAATGGGCTCAAGAAAATGACTTTACTATGGATGATATAGTAAATTCACTTGAAGTTCAACTAAAAGATAGTCGTAGTGATGATATGGTCACAATTATAGATATAGCATAAATTAAACATTAATAAAAATAAAAAAAACAAAAAAACAAATAAAAATAAAGACTGGAGATAGCTTTTTTTATACAAGAATCAAGGTAAATTCAAACTTTGTTCAAAGTTCAAAGTTTTATAAAAAATTGAAATTATTTTGGTCACTTGGTTGACAGTATAAAAACAATTACAATTACAAACAATTACAATTACAAACAAAACAAAACAAACAATTTATTATGTCTTACAACATGAGTGAATTATACGATATGGTTGACAGAAAAAAAGCGGTTGACCCTGCTATCAAAATCTGGAAAGAAAGAGCTGATAAGCGTTGGAAAAAGGAAGATGAGGATTGGGAAAAACAATATGATTTTGAAATCGCAGAAGCAGCCAGAAAAGAAAAAGAAGAAGAAGAACGTTGGAATAATATGACTGAAGAAGAACAAGAAGCCCAAATGAAGGAATGGGGAATGCTTGAAAGTGATTCTGACGAAGACAGCGATGATGATGATATCTATAAAGATAGTGATATTGAAGATGATGATGATGATTGGGGGTCTGACGATTATGATGATGATGAAGAGTTATACGTTCGAGCCTGTGAAGAACACAAAAGAAAGATGGCTGAAGAAGCAAAGATGACTCCTGAAGAAAAGAAGAATAGAGCACGTGAAAATTATCTTAAAGAAAAGGAAGAACTTCGCAGGAAAGAATACCACAGAGTATGGGATGATATGCTACGTTGCAACTGGCCAACGTTATTAAGATACCGTTCTCAAATGGGTTTAAGTAATGACAGTTATCAATCACATAGATATCACGTTGACCGTAATACTAATCAACTTTATTAAAAAATAAAAAAACAAAAACTAAAAAAATAAAAATAATGTATTCTTAAATACGTTATTTTTTAATTATAGAATAAATTAACTAATTGTCTAGAATATTCTCCGTCTGAAGGATAATGTAATCCTGCTTTAATTCTACACATATCACATTCATATGATAATTTTTCAAATAAATCTTTTTTTTCTGGATATTTTTTAGATAAAATTTTATATAATACGTGCGCCTGATATGCGTGACCTGCTGGAAATGCTGGTGTCTCTGCTGTACTAGTATCTATTGGTTTAATAGAACTATCTACTTGTTCTGGTCTAGCTCTATTAAGAAGGTATTTATTTCCATATACAACTAATTTAACAAGAGGATCTGTTATTATTTTATTTAATTCTTCTTCACTTTCATCTACATAAGGTAAAAATGCATAATGAACTCCCGGATTTGTTTTATAAAAAAATTCAACATCTTCTTTACTTCTACCTTTTATATATTTTTTTACTAATTGAACTTCCTCTTTATTATTTGGATATACTGGTATACTAGGATAAAATGGTATATAACCTTTAAAAAATAAAGAAAATATAACAAATACCACTATGATAATAATAATTCGTTTCATTTTATTATTTATTTTCATTATAATAAATAATAACATTATTTTCTTTTACGAGATTTAATTTCATTATCATAATCTTTTTTTTTTAATTGATAAGCCCAATGTTGTAAAGTTTGTCTAATAGCTGGACTAATATCATAATCATTCCATTTTCCATTTTTTTTATTTATCATAGTAACTAACCATTTTCTAAATCTACCATTAGGACCTGCCAATGCTTTCCATCTTCCTATTTGATATTCATCAGCTTCTTTGTTACGTTTACCCATATAAAAATCACAATACCATTGAACCCACCCATATGGATGAGTTTTTTTTATCCAATTTTTTTTTTCCCAAAATTGTAATGTCGTTCCTACTTTTACTCCATATTTATTTATTTCTTTATCATATTTATTAAATGGTTTCGTTAAGTGTTCTTCTGGTATACCTTTCCACCAACTCTTTGGATAATCTTTATGTTGATCTCTTAAGATTGTTTTAAAAAATTTAGACTTAATTGGTCTCCAATATGTACCACCAAAGCTACCCATTTTAAACATTTGTCTAGGCGTTAAATTAGGTGTAAATTCAGGATAATCTGAAAAAAATAATACACCATTTTTTCTTCTAGGTTTTATTTTTTTACTCATTTTTTTTGTCTTATTATATTTCTTTTTATTTTTTTTTGTTTGTTTCCCCATAATATATATTTATAGATTAGATTTTATAAATATATTAATTTTTACATCCAGAATCATTTAATAATTTATTTACTTCTTTTATTGTATCTTGAGCATATGTAATATAACTATCAGGATGTACAGAATGAATTAATCCCATTACACTTCCTTTTAAAAAAACATATGATATATAAAAAGAAAATTTTGCGTGTTCTGTATAAGTCATACAAACACTTGTAGGATGTTTAAATATATTGTTAAATGTTTTGTCTATTTTTTCAAATATTTTAAATTTACCACAAATCATTCTATATAAATGTTAATTATATTTTTTTTTAATTTTACAATTTAGAAATGGATATTTTTTATACAATTTAAATATAGCTTGTTCCTTCATTTTAGCTTCTATCATAACATCTATTTGGGTTTTATATAAATATGGTATTTCTATTAAATAATTTGGCATAACTTCAATATAGTCACTGTGATGACCACATCTACCACTTCCCTGTTCGCTTACGTGAAATTTAGGTTTAATGTTTCTACGTTTCCAACTTTCTAGTATAGCTGGTATATATTTTCTAGGTTCTTCAAATTTCTCATCAGGATGAAGTTTTTTATAACATTCATAATGATGTGTATCAAATACAATAGGTATATTTATTTTATTCGAAACATCTATACAATCTTTTATAGAGAAACATTTTTCGCAATTTTCTAATACTAATCTTTTTCTTACATTTTCTGGTAATAACTTAAATTGTTCACACCACCTTTCTTTGGTTTTTTCTTTATCGCCATACATTCCTCCTCCATGAATAACCATAACTGAATTATTATCTAACCCCATCAAATCCAACACATCGGCGTGATATTTTAAATCACATATAGTTTGTTGAAATGCTTTTTTATTTGGTGTTCCTATTACATTATACTGGCCGGGATGAAACGTTAATCTTTGATTATACTTTTTTGATTTTTCTCCAATTTGTTTCAATAAATCTAAAGCAAAATCAAACGAATAATCCTCCACTTTGGGATTTGATTTATGAGGAAACATTTCACTACTTAATCTAAATACTTTAATACCATTCTCTTCATTCCAATCCATCATTGTTAAAACATCTTTCAAATTTTGTAATATTTTTGATTTTAATTGACATATTCCTTTTTCTTTAATTGTTCGTATTATCATTTTTCTAGATGCAAATACTGGAAATCTTTGATTTCTTAATATAGTATTTAAACAACATAATCCTAATTGTATAGGCTTGTTTTTACTCATTTCTTATTTGGTTAATACATATCTAGTATTAATCAAAATAAATTCAATTTTTTCTTCCATATTTACAATATTGCCTTTGTGAAAATCCCTTTGGTTTTTTACAATTAATACTTTTTTTATATTTTCTACTCCATTTTCTAGGTTTATGTTTCATACACTTCTTAACACATTTTTTATATGAACGTCTTGTATATTTTTTATTACAACATTTTCTACAACCATCAATACCATTCTTTTTACCTAAACATTTTTTATATTTTTTTCCACCATCTTGTTCACGTCTTCGTCCTCGTCTTCGTCGTTCTTCATCTTCTTCTCTATTTATTCTATCTCTATTTCTTCCTACATTCATTGCATCTTGCCACTCTTGTCTATCTCGTCTTCGTCGTTCTTCCATTTCAATAAATGGACGATATAGCATTTCCAATCTTCTACTTTCTTCTTCAGATTGACCCTCTGGAAATAATCGAATCACATAACGTCCATCTTCATCAAAATATGCATCATTTCCTCGTAATCTACGTTCTTCTTCTTCGCGTCTTCGTTCTTCTTCTTCTTCTTCCAATCTTCTAATTTCATCATAAACAGCCTGCCAGGCATTCCTTTGACGTTGCATATCGTCATCATTTGCTGTCTGTGTTCTTAAGATTCTTCTTCTTTCTATTGCGTTTTCCCTCTGTTCTCTTTCTCCCATTCTTTTCCAATTAGGTTTCCTACCACCAATTTTTACTTTTTTTACTCTTCTGGTTCCTTTACCTTTCATCTTACTAGCCAATTTCAATGCCTTACTTTTTTTAGAACAATATTTTTTTAATATATTATAATCTACGGCAGAAGCTTTACCTCCTGTTATACTAGAGCCTAAACGTGCATAACCCCAAGAATGTGCTGTTTGATTAGGTCTACTACCACTAGAATAATAAGCACCTTTGCCTTTTGATACTATTTTTCTTAATCCTCTAGTCTTACAACCTGTTTTTCGTGCTAATGATTTATTTATTTTTAATGATTTAACTTTATACATTTTTTTTGCTTTTTTTATATGACTAGATTCTTTTCGTTTAAATGATTTAACCTTTTTACGTTGATAATATTTTCCCCTCTTATATGCTCTTCTAGATTTTTTTAATTCTTTTGCTTGTTTCTTTTTATCTTTTTTTGAAAGATGTTTTGGTACATATCTTTTTGGAACACGAACACCTCCTTTACTTATTATATTCATTATATATATATGGATTTAAAAAAATATGTGGGCTGTAATAATAGTGATAATTCTATATTTTGTTACGTTACTAAATACGCACCTAAAACGTGGAGTGCCTGGTCTATAATAATTTTAATATTATCTGTAATATTAAAAGTAAATAAAAAAATAATATTTTTCATATTATGTGCTGTAATACTTAATTCTATAATGGGGTTTATATTAATTCAATTTTTAGCTAGAGAGAAAATAATGAAGACATTTAATATATCATATCCATTACTAACATTATATGATATTCTAATTCATATTATACCTTTATACGCAATATTTAAATATTATTCTCCTCCAAAAATATCTCATAAGGAAACTATGATAGGTTTCATAACATTAGCAATTGCATTTTTAACATATGATAAAATAATGAATATCGACAAAATGTACCTATCTGTTAGTATATTAAAGTTACATAAAACAATTCATATAATATTTTATTTAATTTGTTACTTATTAATTATAAACTTATATAAAAATAAAATTACTTTTCTATAATGACATATTCTTCTTCTAAATCTTCTACCCATTGCCAAGTTTCATATTTTTCTTTACTATTTTCATAATATCTTTTCTTTTTCTTTTTAACCCATTTAGCAAAGGAATGTGATTTATTTGCTATATTTATTACATTTGATAATGTAGAAGCTATTAATACTAATCCTGTAACTGTTTCTATTCCTGACATATAAATATATTAGATTTTTTCCCAGGTTTATACAATTTATCATCACCTTTGGGAATATATCCTTTTAAAGATTTAATATGTCTTAAAATATTATAAACACTACCTTTACCATTTTCATCTGTAATAAATTCAGGTAAACAATTAACAACTTCTTGTTCTTGATTTACAATACTTCTTTCCAATCGTTCTGGTATAGGTAGAGGTAGTTCAGTAGTATAATTATTCCAAAAATATACAATACTTTTAATTTGTTTCTTATAAGAATCATATTTATATAAAGGTACGCCATCATAATAATCATAATCACTATTGTTTTTATTAAGCCATTTAATTCTCCAAAAAGGTGTTTTTAATATTAATTCTTTCTTTAAAACACTATATATATCGTGATATGTAGAATCATATTCATAAATTTTATATATAATACTTTTTGGTAATATATTCTCAAATATCATATCTAATAATTTAAATCACCTTATATTTAAATTATTTTGAAAAATGAAAAGATTGTCTTCTTAAATCTTTTGACGGAGTATCTTCTAATGTAGAGATTAATCTAGATAATTGTTTTCTTTTAACTTTATTTTTAGTATCACCAACATCTGCTTTTCTATACTCTTGAACAATCCTTTGAGCTTTACAAAAATCATCTAATTTGTCTTCAGGATTTTCCCAAGGTTCATATTTTTCAAAAGGGTCCATAATATATTTAATAAATTTATTTGTATCTATTATATCTACAGGTGATTCGTAACAACAACTACTACACCATTGTCTTCTGTGTTTTTCAGCATTCTCTATTTCAGCCAAAAATATCTGATCAATTACAGAAAAAGCAGATTTTAATAATAATATAGTTGTTAATGCTGATGCTTTGGCTTCATATGCTAATTTAATTTTTCTAGCTCTTAATTCACAATTATCTTTACCTTGTTCTTCCTTTAAATGCATAATTCTATTAGTAATATCCCGCAATTTAGTTATATAGTCTCTTTTACAATTTTCTATTTTTTTTATAGTAGAAAAAACGTTTAAATTATATATATTTGGATAAGCATATCTAATTGGTCTAGGGATAACAAATTGATTAGTTGCTTTTATTTCTGCTATTTTATTTTCAATACCTTCTATTTTTTCTCTAATTACATCTTGAGGTTCTTTTTCATCATTACCATGAACACCAAACAATAAAAAATATCCAGATGTAAATTCACAACTAGATTGTAATTTATCATATTGATGAGCTGCTGTTTTATGTGCTTCTGCTTGAGCATCTAATTTTAGATAACTAATTATAGCCAACAAAAATGATATAAATGCATTCAAAGCAGACATTGCTATTGAACCCCAATAATAATAATCAACACCATATGTAGCAACAGCAGCCAAAGATGACAAAAAAATAGCAGGTAACATTAATTTATTTAATCTAACGTCACAATAATGTTTTGCTTCCATATATATTAATTTTTGACCCTTTATAAAACTAGATAATATATCCATAGCAGATGAATAATATTCTTTTTCTGTATAGTATAATTTTTCTATACTTTTTTCAACTTGAGCATATGTAACTTTATTACACATATCTCCAGTTGATATTATATTATCCGCAAAATCAAAATCCATATGACCTAAATGATTACGTATATTTAATTTCATTTTACTAATAACATCACCTATTTCTATTGGTTCTTTTTTTTTATTATATGATTTCCAATTTGGAAATTTTTCTAATATTTTCCAAAATTCATAATCTTTTTTTTCTTCTTCTTGTATATTCATTACTACTTCATTACTTTCTTTTTCATTATTTTTATCTATATTACCCATTTCTATATCTTGAGAAGATTCATATTCATCTTCTGAAGATTTTAATTCATTTTTATCACTATTATCCATTATAATATATATTTATTTTTTTTTTAAATATTTGGCAGAATACCATATAATTAATCCAAATAATATCTTATTTACTAAATCGCCTATATTATACAACAAATTCATATTTGTTTTATTTAATAAGTATCCAATTGGATATATTGACCAGCCAATGGTTACAATCCATCTTAAATTATCATATGCAAATTTAATTGATTCATCATTAATTGATTCTTTATATTTTGCAGCTTCTCCATAAAATATTTCATAAATAATATATAACCATGCTGCTGTCCCAACTACAAATCCTGTATTTCTATCTATTACTTTTGTTTCTCCCAAAAATCCAGCTAATATCATTATTATACTAGCTCCTAATAATCTATAAAATACTTCAATTGGAATTTTTTTTCCAACTGATAAAATTAAATAAAATTCAACTATTTGTAAAGGAACAGTTAAAAACCAATCTATATATCTATAAACTATAGGACTTTTCCCTGTTTTCACCCACATATATCTCATATAAAAATAATGAATTGCCGCTATTCCAGTTACTAATGCTCCTATATTAACTGGTAATTGCCATTTAGGTATTAAACTTCTTTGTTCTAATACGAAAAATGCAGTTGTTGCAGTTAATCCTAATGATATTAACCAAAATGATATACCTACATAATCAGTAGGTTTTAAATCTGTAATATATCCCATATAATATATTATTTTATTTTAATTTATTCACTTCATCCATCTCTTCTTTTAATGAAGGTAATGACCATTCTGCTATATCCTTTTCCATCTTTTTCATATAATCTGACCAACTTTCTCCTTTTGCGCAACCTTTCCATATCTTATTTTCAATATCTAAATATTCATCTTTCTTTTCTGGATTTGTAGCATGATCTGGATTTTGTTTTTTCCATTCCGTTTCCATAATTAAATGTTGTTTTGATTTTAAATTTCTTATACACCTTTCTATTGGTCCTTTGGTTCCTTCATTTTCATTCAATTCTTTGGATGGCTGTGTTTTTCTCCATTCATCGGCATCTTTTACATAAAATTTTTTTCTTTTAACATCGGCACAATGAATTGGACGTTCTGTAATTGGAACATCTTCCAATTGTTTTACTAATATATTTGTAATTCCTTTTTCTGGACCATGTTTTTGTGTATACATTACATCTTCTAATTGAACTTTTATTTGATTTACAAAGTCTGTTAAATTTGGTGCATTTTTACAGGTTTCATTTAAAAACATATTAATTGATATATTATTAGTATTAAACGTATTATTTTTAAAATTATTATTAGTAATATTACCTGCTTTTTGATAAGCATTTATAGTTTCATCTTTTAATTTTAATTGTTCTTCTAATGCTTCTACTTTTTGTTCAACTAGTTTTTTTTCTAATAATTCGACCTTTTTTTCCAATTCTTTGTTTTTTTCTAATAATTCATCTTTTTTTTTCTTCTTATTAAACGGATTTTCGTCACATATTGAATTATGTCTGTAATAACTTGTTTTACTAAAACTAATTTCTGAACAAAATTTACATTCAAATATTTTATGATTTGCGCTACTTTTTTTCCCATTTTTTTTGGAACTTTTGAGAATTTTCCCATTTTCATTTTTTTCCTTAAGATTTTCATTTTTTATGTGTTTTTTTGATTTTATATGTTTTTTATAATTTGATATATTTTTCGTCTCGTATGCACACAATTCGCAATAATAAATTTTCTTTCTAACATATTTTTTTTTATTTTTCCCTAAATCAACTGCACTACTTTTTTCTTCAATTTGCACTACTTTGGCGCTACTTTTCGGCATTTGCGCTACTTTTTTTCCCATTTTTTTAATATAACATTATATTTTTTTTTTAAGTCTATTTTTTTTTTATGGTAACAATAAAAAATATTAGTTATTAAAAATTTCCTACATCTTCTAGTGAAAAAAAAATTTCAAAAAAAAAGCAAAAATATTTTAGATCTTTTTAGAGAAATGGACAAGTACAAAAGTTGTCCAAAATTGAATTTCATTTTTGACTTTTGGAAAAAAATGAACAAAAAAGAGATCGTTTTTTCAGTGCCTTTTTTTCAGTTGTTACTGACCTCTTACGATGATTTAAAACTAGTTGACCAATTTTATGACGATTATGGTGAGGTGTTTTGAAAATTTTCCAAAACGTGAGCATTTACCGTAACAAACTTTTTTGTAGCTGAAATTTCCAGTAAGGTCAGTAAGGGATTTTACT
>Ga0163109_10001666_pt1 | contig 17546 bp, 23 predicted proteins | sample CRUFie1St13metaG_FD_108704 | JGI IMG/M metagenome (GOLD analysis project Ga0163109, IMG submission 108704) | Marine microbial communities from the Costa Rica Dome - CRUD Field 142mm St13 metaG | ecosystem: Environmental > Aquatic > Marine > Oceanic > Photic zone | place: Costa Rica: the Eastern... | reverse complement strand
TCCAAAATTCTTTTGCAATGTTAGGACGCACAAATGCAAACTCGTCCAAGTATGCTAACGAAATACTCAAACCACGTCCGGTATTTTCTGTTGTTGATTGTGCAACTATACGGGATCCATTATCAAACTCTAAACTACCTTTGTTGTATGCTGTAACACCTGCACGTATAAAATCAGGTAATGTTTCGTATGCAAAACGAATACGTTGCATAATTTCACTAGCACCTGAATATTTGTGTGCAGCAATAAGAATAGTTTGATCTGGATTAAACATTGCATACCATAACAAATAACCAGCTGCGCATGTTGATTTTCCCATTTGTCTAGCAAGCATTGCTATACTGTATCTATTGTTATGATAACAATCTACAAGATCATTTTGAAAATCATACAGATCAAACTTCATACGTCCTTTTGTTGGATGCTGAATATAACAAAATTCACGCATAAAATATTTGGGATCATTAGCACACTTAGCAAGTTCTAATAACTGTTGTTCAGTATACTTTTCTGTTTTGTATGGTGTTTTGGTTAATTTATCATTGACTGCCATAACACTATTTATAATAGAAAACGGCGCAGTTAATTACAACTACACCGTTCTGCTGGGGGGATTCTATTTTTTACTCATATCTAAATGAGTCTTTTTTCCTGTTTGTCTTTTACGCTTTTTCTCACCAACAACTTTTTTAGCATTAGGCCCAAATTTTGCATTAGGCTTTACTGCACTATCGTTGGCAAGATTTTCAATTATTTCACTAGCCTTCATCTTTGCTTGCCTTGTAAGCAGCTTTTAATTCTTCAACTGTATGCTCTTTAAGACCAACTTTCATATCTTCTGCATCTAAATAACGCTTTAGGCTTAAATTTACGCCCTGTGCAAAATCATATGCATCACCATGCGCTGTTGGCTCTAGTTCGCCTACTAATTCTGGTGATGGTGTATTTGCCCATTCATTAAGTTTTTCTTGAATAGCTTCTTCACTGACACCTGCATTTTTCAGCAGTGTAATAAGTTGTGTTGTATCCATTGTTGGTGCTTCTTCTAGAGTTTCCTCTTCTGATTCTTCAGATACTTCTTCCATTTGAACATCATCATCTAGTTTGTGTGCTACATCTTTTTTCATTGTAGTTTTGTGTGTTTTACCACCAAATTCAAATGTGTCTTTACCTGCACGAGCCGCTGCCGCTGCCGCTTGATTAAAAGCATTTTCATCAATGTCATCTTCTTCAAGATCAACATCATCCTTGAACATTTCATCGCCTAAATCCATGTGATGTCTACGGAAAGTCATCACAAAATCTTCTAGTTGATCACCGCTTAGGAAACGCACTAGTTCGTCAATAATTGTTTCATGTGGTTTGCTTGGGCTTTCGCCTCCTGCATACATGTCTTGCATTTCATAAAACATTTCAGCCGCTTCGCCTACTGCTTCGTCAACTACTGCTTCTTCTTCTGCTTGAATTTCTACTTCTTCTACGCTGTGATGGTCTTCACCGCATGTTTTGCATGGTGATTCTCCGCAATCACAATCACAGTCACCTTCTTCTATTGTTGTTTCATTTGTTGCACTCTGAGCTACGCCATCTGTAGCTAGTCCAGCTAGTGCTACTAATCTATCTAAATCACTCACTGTCTTTCTCCTTTTGTTTACGCAGCTTTAATAATTCTTGCACAAAACTTGTGTTAAACTTATCGCCATAATAATCTTCACTATCTACTTTTTCTGCATCTTTGTATTCGCCATCAGCTAAAACACTTTCAACATCTTTTTGCTCTACATTTTCATCTGGATCAACTTCATGATCACCTTTTACTTTAAAAACTGTGTCACTTAGTCCTAGCATATTGCCTATTTCAATTTTTATTTGATGACTACTTACTGGTAATGCAGTCTCAAATTCGTATGTAAAAACTTCATAGCCTCTGTGGCTTGGAAAGTCACGTGGTGTGCTTTGCAGCATTGTTTTCTTCTCAGCACCAAGTCCTTTTGAGTCATATTTCATTAGGTGCTTTTCTATTCTATCAGCATCATCATTGCTAAGTTGTTTTACTGATTTGATTTTAAATTTCCACGTTTGTTTTGATTCTTGTAGATATTGTAGATATGATTTCATAGCATAGTTCTCCTATAATACTATTTATCGTTTTCTTTCATATTTCGCATTATTTCGGCAAGCATGGCAGTTCTGTCGCCTATAAACTTACCTTCAACTGATTCTGGATCTTCTATTCCAATTTCTTTGTTGCGAGCTGCAACATATGCATCAATTTTTTCACTTTCTTTTTCAAGTTTATGTTGACGCTGTTGTAGCTCAAGCATTTTCATTTTTTTATCTAATTTTGCAGTCTTTGCTTGTAATGCCGCTGTAATCATTTTAGCTGCACTATCAAAAATAGGTGCTGCATGCCTATCTTCTACATTTTTTCCCAAATCAACTAAATCATCAAATGTATCCATTGCTTTTTGTGCATACTGATCCATTTCTCTGTCTAATTCTTGCAAACCTTCTACTGTAGGTAATGCTGCATCAACACGATCTAGCATACCCATATCACCTTGATACTCTACAATATTTGCTTGAATTTCTTCAGCAGTTGGTTCTACTTCCTGTTCTTCATCTTTTGGAAGCATATCTTCAATTGCTGGTAAATCTAATTCTTCTTCTAGTTTTTTTGTCATTTTCTTTTACCTGGTCTGTTAGTTCTAGGGTCAAATTTACCCTTTCTTTTTGCCATGTGTTTTTGTTTTTTCTTTTGTCTACGTTCTTCTGTATTTAACTTAGATGTTTCGAGACTAATTCTAAGTTCTTCTTCTATAGCAGGCCAAACTTCGTGAAAGTATTTTTTAGTCATTTCTTTTTACCTTTTTTAGGTCTATTAAAGATCTGATTTTCTGTAATTACTCTAAATCTAAGTCCATTGCTTTTTGCCCATGCATTTGCAGCTTCCCATTTGGCTTGATTAACAATAGCCGCTGCTTTTTGTGCTTGTGTTCTTGCTTCACCTAAGGTTTGACTTGCTGGCTTAATTTCTACAATCTCAGCATGATTTCTACCTTTTCTGTCTTTGTATATTATTAACAAATCAGGAACATATGTGCTTTGCTTACCTGTTAGTGGATTGCGATATGGAACTCTATGTGTTTCTGAGCCCCATCCTAATATAGCAGGATGATTGTCGCACATACGAAATACAGCAAGCTCCCATCCACTTCTATAATGTGGAACACGCTTACCTAAATACTTATCTGGATTTGTTGGAGCATATTTTCCGCTCATAAATTTAGCCAAAGATCAAACTCCTAAGGTTTATTATCAATAATATATTGATTTGCTTCTGCTTGGGTATCAAATGTTTGATATTCTTTGGTGTATTCACTGTATGCAACAAATTTGCCTTTTCTTGTGTCTACAAAACCGTCATTAACTGTGATATTTTTACGATTGATATCAATAAAGCTCTCTTCTGTTGTAGCATTGTAAAGAACATCGTTATCGCCTATTGTGCCGTATGCACCTGATTTTTCAATTTCCACTAATACATCATCTGGTATTTGATTTACTGGTTGTCCTACATATTGATCATATTTTGTATAAGCAGGTTGTTCAATGTTTCTTGTTTCAAATGCTTTTTCTTCATTTCCTTCTGCATCAACTGTGGTTGATTCTACCACTTGTTGTGTTACAGCACCTGTCTCTTCATCTTTGAGTTCAGCAACTACTTCTTCTTCTGCAACTGCTGATTGATCAATTGCTACAAAAGGCGTCCCAACGTCATGTCCTACTTTATCTTCTGGTGCTCTGTCATCTGTAACATTTTCGTCAACTTTTTCTGGTGGCACAGCCTCTTGGATTTCAGCTAATAGGCTTTCTTGTCCAGCGGTTACATCTTCTGTTACATCTACACCTGCTGGTCTATCATCTGCTTGTTGTTGTGCAAATTGATTTATTTCATTCGTCTCAGGAGCAACAAACTCTGTTCTATCTGTCAAAATTGGATTGTCGTTTGATCTGATATCATAACCTTCGTAAATAAATGTAATTCTGTATTGGACTAATCCGCTATCACTATAATCAAGTGTATCAGAATCAATATTAGTAATCATTGGGTTATATACTTGTATTACATTTGTATCAATATTACTGTTCACTCTAACAATAGTTAAATTATTAATAAAATTTTTGTGAGTTTGTAATTTTGTGCCTGCAAGTTTATTATTGAATTCGATAAAACTACTACCGTAATTCATTGATCCAGCATAATAATATTCAGAGTATTGTTTTAAAAACTTTTCAAATACGCCATCTCTTGTATCGTAAGCGAGCATAGTAATAGGAGCATAATCAATACCCGTTTGTATTACTCTTTTCTTATTATACTGGTTCAGTGTTTGTGCTTTTTTATTGTAGCCAGGCATACTGATACTAGCAATACGCTCAAAATCAGTAGTCACTAAACCACCTAAAGCTGCTGGGTTTCGGTGAGTCATACTTACTGTAAAGTTAAACTTAGATCTCGGAACTAAAGATATTGCTCCTACTGTCTGTTGTTGACCATACGTAAAATGTGCTTTGCTACCTATACCCATCGGTTATACCCTATTAACCTTGAGCAAATTCACCGCTGTCTGCACGTGATTCTTTACTTAACACATCTTGAGCATCAATAACGTGTTCTGCATGATCATAACGTAAAGTAAGTGTTACTTGAACCATATCTGATGTAGCATAATTTAATTCACCGTATTGAACGTTTTGAATAAAGCAACCCATTAATTTCCAAGTATCAAATTGCTCCGGTGCAGTATTTTGACCGTTGTTACCATCTAGTGTTTGAATTTCTACTGCAAACTTGTAACCTTCACCTGCAATTGCTGAAGCTTGATCACTGTGGTCTACTTGCTTGTTAAGTTGTTCACCTAGTGCTTTAATTACGTTTGATTTCATATCATCACGGAATACAATTGTTACTGGTTCCCATGTGTGCTTACCAGCAAGGTAAGTTTTTGAGTTGTATGAATCAATTATCACTTCTTCGTGTGACATATTTGGACGAGATACACTAACTACGTTTTGTGTAAGCTCTTTTTTAGCATCTCCTGCTTTACCAATACCATTAAATACCACACGAAAGCGATACTGTAGTTTTGGCATTAATGTTGTGCCATCGTTTCCATCTACCGGCACACCAAAGTTTGAAATAACTGGCATTTTATATCTCCTATAAACAATCTAGTTTGTTATATTATGTATTTATCAAAGTTTGGCCAAAAAAAAGAGACCGCTCAAAAACTACGGTCTCTTTTGTTTTTTTAAGCTAATTTTAGCCAAGTTCTCCTGTATTTACAATACGAATTGGAATGTAAATAAATTCTGCTGATTTTGTAGGCTCAATTGCTACATCAATATAGAATTCATTAGCATCTATTCTTGCTGGAGTGTTATTAGTTTCGTCACATACTACTGCAAAGTCAAATAAACCACGCTGTTGCATAATATTTCCTAAGAAACCATCAAATACTTGTTTTGCATTTGTTCTTGTAATTGAGTCATTTACTTCAAATAAGAATGGACGAGCAATTACTGCAAAACGTTCTCTTAGGTATGCTGTTAAACGAGCAACATTAACGCGGTCCAGTGCGCTTGCGCCCGAATGTAAAGTCTTCTGACCAAAAATAACAATACCATCTGATGGAAAGTTAGCAATTGGGTTTAATTTTGCTTCATACATTGCATCACGAGCACCTTGTGTTAATGATACTGGTGTAAATTCACCTTCACTGTTGATGTAACCAACACCTGCTGCGTTTTGAACAACACCACGTGTTAAACCAGCTGGAGCAAACCACTGGAAGCTAATGTTGTCTGAAAAAGCAAATGTAAACAATGCTGAGTGTGATGCTGGTGCAACTACACTATCACCTGTTACAGGGTTTGTTGCAAGGACGTGAGGATAATATGTTGCTGCATATGTATTTTTTGTAAGCAATCCAGTTTCACCGTTTTCTGCTGCTCCATTGCCGCCAATCCATGCTACTGCTTCTGTTGGATTTAAACGGAACGGTGCGTCAACGATAACAAAACCTGTTTCGTCACGATCACTGTTTAATGCAACCATTTCATCCATCATTTCTGGATAACCAGGAGCTGCAATTAAACGCATTGCAATTGTATCTTCACGTAGTTCAGAACCTGATGCACTTGCTTGCATACCTGATACTACAACCTTACGTTGTGCATGGCGTCCAAATGAGCCTGCACCACTTGCTTGGTTACCTGCGTGATTACGCCATTTCCAAGTTGTGCTTTCGCTTGCTTTGTATATTCTTACAGTGTTTGCTGAACGAGCCATGTTAACGGCACTTGTTCCAACTGGAAATAGTAGTGGATCTGGTGCACCTGTTAATAGTGTTCCTTCAAATGTTCCCGCTGTTGTATCGTTTGCTGTGATATCACCAAATACAACACCATCTGATGTTGATTGATCTGTGTTATCTTTACGAACCCATGCTGAGCCGTTGTGACGATAAATTACTGGATATCCTTCTGCATCTGTGTCAATCCAATAGTCGCCATCTGATAATGCTGCACCACCTGAATCTGATGTAGGTGCTTGTGTGCTATATTGAATATCAGTCATGCGTTTCCATTTTTGAACACCGCTGTCTAATGCAACTTCATAAATTGCTAGATCGTTTACTGCTGGATCAAACCAGATTGTTCCGTCTGCTGGAGCACCTGTAGGTTCTGCAATTTGCGCTGTCATTACATAGCCGCCTGTTGCTACTGAACTATCTGTTGCAATATCATCCCACTGTGACTGAATACTATCATAACGTTTGATTGCAAAATCACCATCGCCTAAATCCATCCATAGTTCACCTTCTGCAAAGTTACGTGCAGTAGCTGCTGTTCCGTCTTGGAATGTATCAGCTGTAGTTCCGGCTGGTGTTGATGCTTGTGCATATACAACACTTTGTTTTACAAATGCACCTGCTGTTGTTGTAAACAAGCCTATGTCAAGCTCTGTGCCTGCACCTGGACGTGTTGTTTTAATCCATACGTCACCTGCTGATGGTGATGTTGGAGCTGAGTAGTGTGGCGCTAGTGTTGCTGTGCCTGTTCCCCAACCTGAGTCAAGTTTTTCCCATGCACCGCCTTCGCCAATGTAGTATTCTACTGTTGTAGATGTTGTTCCATTTACAATAAGCACTAAGTAGTTACCGTTTACTACTGACGCAGTTGGTGCGCCACTTGCAACGATTTCTACAGTTGGTGTTTTTGCTGTCCAAACATTTGAACTGTATTCAAAAATACCCCAGTCACTTGATGATGGGTTAAACCAATATGTGTTATTTGCTGGATTGCCCACTGGCTGTGTTGCCTGTGGACGTAAAGATGTTAAGTCAACATCTGCACGGACAATATATGCCGCTGCACTTTGACCTAAGAATGAGTAAGCCGCTAGCAGACCATATTCATTAGTTTCATCACCTTGCATTACTGAGCCCGCAACTTTGCGGAAATCACAATTACCAAAGTATTGTGTTAGCTCTCTCTGTGATGTTACTAGAATTGGCTTGCCTGACTCTGCTGACTTGGTATATTTTGCAATACCGTCAGCTTCCGTACCAGTAGGATCCACCTTGTCTGCACCTGTAGCAATGAATAACATTGGCACAGTGCCTGCACCAGCTGGACCGTAAACTGATTCGTCTGAGATAGTAACCTGGACTCCAGGTGAAACAAGATTTGCCATAATAATAGCTCCTTTACTAGTTAGAATCATTTTCTAACTGTATTTATTCACTATTAGCTAAAAAGGGGTGGTTACAGAATTACAAAGTCTATATTTATCAAATTAGGCAAAAACTTCAAGAGTTCTTGATTGCAAATCTTCTAGTGTTCCAGTGTTGTTTATTTTAAAATCAAAATCCCAACCTGCCCAACTCCATTCACTTGGATGAACTTCAGGATACTTGTCACTCATTGAAATAATTTTATGTGTATTTTCGTGACGAGCAGTTTCCCACCATTCTGGTTTTTCCCGTCTCCATACTACCGCAGTAGTCCCACCTAATTTTTTTATTACACCAAGTTCATTAAAAAATCTACAATCACTAATTACAACATTTCTATTTGTCATTTCAATTTGACGTTCACATGCCGCTACCCATATATCAGGATGAAAGTGTGTTCTTAATACATCTGTGCCAATATATTGTAAAGCATATCGAGGAGTAAAGTTTTCAATACCTAATCTGTCAGACCACCATTCATCTACTGTTTCTCTCCATACACGAGATTCTTTTGTATTGCCTTCTAGTAATATTCTATCCCAACTAAAAATGTTAGCACAAGCATCTTTTAATACACCAGCAAAACTAATACGCTGATATCCTTGTTCAATTAAAAAACCTGCTGCTGTATCTTTTCCGTGTCCTATTAATCCACAAATACCTACAACTTTTTTCATAAAATCCTCAAAACAATATTGAATAGAATTATTGTCACTATAATGCCAAGACCCATACTTGGCCAAAAACCTAGTTTACCTATTCCTAATCCAAATATAACAAAAAAAACTAAACTTGTCAAGACAAAGTATATTGTTTGAAAACTAAAATGTGCGAATGTGTTCGAATCAACACCATTGTAATACATAAATGCCATACTTAAAAATGCTGTAAAAGGGATACCCATTATAACTGCTGCAAAGGTTACGTTTTTCAATGCTAAAGAACTTACTGTCGCAACAATAAGTCCACTTATTACAGCCTTTAATAAAAACTCCATTAACCTATTACAAAACCCAAGCCCGTAGAACCATCGTTGTATACAGTTAGTTCTTGTTCTAGCTTGTCAATTTCTTGTAGTGCATCAGTGCGTAACTGATCTGCGTTCATTGTAGTTCCACCTTGTGGACCTGCAATTTGTGTAAACTTACCACGTGCTTCAGCTAGCATTAATCTTGCATGAGCAAACGAATAATCTTTAATCCATGGTGCGGCATAATGATCTGTTAATAAGTCTTCATCAATTCTATGCATGTATACATGTAAAACCGCTGTATCTGGTGCTTTAATTTTACGATGAAGTATTAAGCGGTTTTCTTGTGGGCGCCAAGTAAACATTATTTCAGCACCAAATAGTCTACCCATTGTTTCTCTGTTTTGCTGTAGAAAATCAAAAGTAGCAAGTCCACCATTTCTACTAGATCCAAGAAGATATGTATTCATATAAGCCGCTTGAAACGGTTCTATGTTATTGCCTGTTCCACTGCTTATACCTGTTGTTCTACGATAAATGTCTCTTACTTCTATAATTTCTTCTGGAAGTGTATATTCACTTTGTTCCTTTTGCATTTCGAGAATTATAAAACTCTCTTCTACTGCATTTTCTGCACGTTGACGATATTTTGCAAGTGCTTTATCAGTAGCAAGTTCGTAGTGCTCTGGATCAAGTTCTACATCTACCATACCTCCGCCTAAGCGAAGTTCTATTTCTTTTGATAATTTATTTCTTGCCGTCATTACAATGTATCTCCTACATTGTATTTATCGACTTTTACTTGTTAAACGCCGCAATTAAAATTGTTTCACTATTGATACGTCCATTGAGCTTTGTTTCTGTGGTCTTTATAGTATCAAAAAGTTTTTCTGTTTTTGCACGTGTTGTTTTTTTAACTTGTGGTAGAAATTCATTAGGCTTACGTATAGTTCGTTGCAAACTTCTCTTTTCATCATATCCAATAATAGTTGTGCCTTTTACACTTAGTCCTGTGCCATCTCGCATCAAACCTTTTGGATCTGTGTTGCTAGCATAATATAATCCTAGTTTACGGTTTTTAGTATTAAACACCACAAGTATATTAGCACCAACAATATCTGTTGCAGGAATACTTGCAATTCCATATGTGCTATCACTTGCCTTAAATTTAAGTTTCTTTACAATATCATTTGCAGTTCTAACTTTTGCTTTCCTAGGTTTACGTGTTGCTTTACTTTCTGCAATAATAATATCACATGCATCAACTACTTTACGATATACTTCTAGCCATGCTTTTTTCTTCTTTGCATCTAAATGTGCATAACCTTCTTCTAGTTGTTCACGCATATCATCCATATCACGCTTGCCTACTTTGGTATTCAACTCTACCATTTCTTCAAGCTCGCCTTCATAAAATCTACGTATTTGCCTTGCATGTCCCATTTTGCATCCTACACCACGTAGAATTTTTACAGGCTCAAAATCTTTTACTAAACTAGGATCTGTATTACGAACAAAATCATCAAGGAATTCTTCAATACCTTCAGTCATAGCACAACTAGCTTCAAACATAAGTTCTTGAATAGTAGGCTTGTAAGGTTTTTTTGCTTTTTCAGCATCTGCTTTTGCTTTTGCTTCTACAACAAAAGGCTTGCCTTGTGCAATGGCTTCATCAATTTTACCAGTTACAAAAGGAACTACTGGCAAAATTTCACCCAATGTGCCAGGTAGGCTTTTCCAGTATTCGTTGTGCGGTTCATAATAATCAGGCATGCCCATTTCTAGCATACGACAAATGTATCCTACCTGTGGACTAATATTAAAATTTTTATCTGCCCTTGCACACTTTACATCTTCACGAGTATAATTGTTTGCAAGCATCCATTTATATGCATAATCTTGCAAATCGCTTGCTTTATAATTTCTATAGTAATAATCACTAGCCGCTTGTTTAGCACGATGAAACTGCTCACCAGTCCATGATTCCCATCCAGACCAACTTGGATCTTGTAATGCACCTTTACGAATTTTTTTCTGTGCTTTAACTTTTACTTTTGCGGGTCTACGTGCCATTTTTATCTCCTAGTAATCAAATTGATCAAACGCTTCTTCAACGCTGATATTTAGAGCATTACACACTTCTTCAAGTTTGTCAAGTGTTTCATTTTCATCACCGGGCCATTGCCCTGCCATTTGTGCTTGATACGTTTGAAGAAGTTGTTTCATATATTCCATTATTTACTCCACATATACATGATAATAACGATTAGGTAGTTTTTCGCAAGAATAGTTATCACCTTCTGCAAAATTTTCTACTTTTACACAGTCACCAGAACTGTAACTAAAATAAACATCAGGTAAAGCCATTGCTTTACTAAAAGCCATTGCAAACATCATACAAATTGTTACAACACTAAAAATTATAAAAATTTTCTCAATCATCATAAGTTTCCTTCATACAAGCATAATTCCAATCGTTGCGAGAGATAGGTTCAATTCCCAATTTTACACAGTCTTTTACATAATCACTGTATTTGAGATATGAAGTTATCTTTTTCATTAAACAGTTTCTAACTCACAAACTTCTTTGAAGCCATAATCTGCAACAACCCAAACAATATTGTTTTCGTCAATTACAATATCACCAACACTAATACTTGCCATACGATCAAGGCGTTCAATATTTTCTTCAGGACCAATATTACCAATTTCAAAAACATGCTCTAAATCACTTGCAGTAATATTTGCAACATGTGTATAAAATCCGTTATCAAATGCATCTTTTGCAAGAGCTTCTACAGTAGAATTTACAAGTCTAGGGAAAGACATATCCCGTCTTGCTTTAATTTTAGGAACAGCGTTATAATCTTCGCTTGAGTTAAAAAGATCAATTTCAGCATCTGTAGCACGAATTTGTAAAATTTGGTATTTCATTGTTTGTTCCTTTTTCAACTTATATAACTACTATATAGCAAGATATCTTGCTTGTCAACCTTTTTTATACATAATCTGCCCAATAATCATTCCACAGACCAGTATAACCTACCTCTGCAATATGATCTTCATCTTCTGAATCTTGTAGCAAGTATTCAAAAGGTTTCATTGTAGCTTCCCATTCTTCAGCACTTTCACACTGGCCAATAGTTTCGTGTATTTTTTTCCAATACACTTCTACATTATCTAACACATCGTTTCTGATTGCATCATAAAGAGATTCTGGTATTACACTATAACCTTTAACTTTTCTTGAGGTTACATAATCTTGGTAAGTTCTATATTTTGCAGCAGGTGACATGTATTATCCTTTTTTCTAACTTATATATACAGCATACACTAAGACATCTTGGTTGTCAACAAAAAAGCGCAAGATAAAATCCTGCGCTTTCAATAACTTATAATTTTTTTTAAAAAAATTACATAGCTACTTTTGTTTTTTCTTCAATTTGACGCTCAAATTCTCTTAAACGTCTATATACACTCATTAATTCAATAATTGTAGGCCATGCTTTGAGTAGATATTGCATACTACCTTCAACACGCCCAAATGCACGTATAATTTGTTGCATTACACCTAATGTAATTGCACCTGTAACAATTGCTGGTGCTAAGAATACATACGCACTTAACACATTTGCTTGCAAGTATGCAATACGTCCAACATTAAAGTAAAGATAACGAATATAGCTTAAAAAGTGTATACTACGCACCCCGTCAAACAACTCTTCAATTGATTTAGGGCGAATAGTTTCATCATCCTCTGCAATCACTAGGATTTTACGATAAGCGGCTTCTTTCTTTTGTAGATCATATTCAATGCCTACTAGTCGAAATGCCCATCCCAATCCAATAAGGAATAGTGTGCCACCTATACTCCAAAGTAGAGCACCTGTAACAAGTCCATATTGCCATTCACCAAAGAACATAATAGTCAATCCTGCGCTTAATCCCAATAGGATTGGAACGAACTGAACAAGAACCATTATTGCTTCAATAAAACTTGTTCCTAAACCTTCCATAATACGGCTAAATTTAATTGTGTCTTCTTGAACCCTTTGTGCAGCACCTTCAATAGTTCTTGCTTTATCATACACATCATGATACCATTCTACCATGGATGTTCTCCAACGGAATAGATAGTGAGCTGTAAAAAAACTTACCACAACAGCAATTAATACATAGATACCTGCAAGGTAGATAAATTCTATAAGACTTGCCCAATATTCACTCATTGTAATTGCATTTGGCGTGGCAAGTGCTTTTTGAATCATATCATAAAAAGTGCCAAACCATTCATTGATTTTTACATCAATTTCTACTTGAACCCACAGTGAACTCAAAATTGCAGCTGACCCTAGCCAACTCCAAAGCCACCATTCTCGGTTCTTAAAAAACCTAAACATATGTTTTCCTTTTCTTTTTATCTAGATATAGATAGTATTAGTATAAACGAAATTAAACAATTGTCAAGTAAATCTTATATGCACATTGTCATAAATACACTATATTAAGGAATTACTATGCCAAGACTCAGTTTATACAAACCATACAAAGGCAATGACTTTAAATTTATGGATAGAAACGTCCGTGAACAATTTGACATTGGCGGAACAGCTATACATGTTCATAAATATTTAGGTCCAAGTCCACAAGAAGGTAATGATGATCCTAGTGAACCAAATTACGGCAGTGGATTAGAAAGAGACTTTATCACTGGAGAAGAAATAAATCCAGAAGGTCTTATTGACGAAACACAAATACAAGATCTACTGTTTATGGAAAACAGAGATAGAAAGTATGATCCCGATGTTTATGAATTACGTGGAGTATACAATGTAAGTGATAATGATTTTGATCTTACCCAGTTTGGTTTATTCCTTACAAACGATACATTGTTTATAACATTTCATATCAACGATATGATACAAAGATTAAATAGAAAATTAATGCCAGGAGATGTTTTAGAATTACCTCACTTACGTGATGAACTATTACTAACTGCTGAAAAAGATGCAATTAATAAGTTTTACGTAGTGCAAGATGCAGCAAGAAGTGCTGAAGGTTTTTCTCAAACATGGTATCCTCACATTTGGAGAGTAAAAGTAGCACCGTTGACAGATACACAAGAATACGCAGATATTTTAGGCACAGCCGCAGACGAAAACTCACTTAAAAATGATATCAGTTCTTATAAAACAGAACTTAACATTTCAAATGCAATTGTAGCTAGTGCTGAAGCTGCTAACCCTACTGGTCTTCCACTAGCTGATCATTTATTTGGTGTTGATAGCGAAAATAACGACTACGATCACGGAGAAACATTAGAAACAGGAGATCAGTTTCCACAAAATCCAAATGATGGTGATTACTTTGTAAGAACTGATTTTGTTCCTAATAGATTATTTGTATATAGAGGTAGTAGATGGCATAGATTATACGATAACATTACAGCTGACACATGGAGTGATAGAACATACAATGCAAGCTCGTTTATCAATAATAATTCAACAACAGTAGTAGATAACCAGGAATTTCCTGAGCGTCAATCTCTATCGCAGGCGCTTAAACCAAAAAGTGATTTTGAGTAATGGCACAATATTTTTACGACAAACAAATAAGAAGATACATTCAACAGTTTATTAGACTGTTTAGCGGCTTTAATGTTCAAATGGGTAAAGACGATGAAGGTTTACCTGTTTATCAGCAAGTTCCTGTAAGATATGGTGATATCAATCGTATGGCGGCACATATAACACGTGAAAACAGTGAAAACGTTGTTAACAGTGTTCCTTTTATAAGTTGTTATGTTACTGCTTTAAATATGATGCCAGAAAGAAGAACATATCAAGATTACACAGATAAAATGCAAGTATATGAAAAGAAATTTGATGAAGTCACAAATGAATATACAAACGAACGTGGTAATAGTTATACAGTTGAAAGACACGCACCTGTGCCTTACTTACTACAAATGAACTGTGATGTTTGGACTTCAAACACAGATCAAAAATTACAATTATTAGAACAAATACTTGTATTGTTTAATCCAACACTAGACATTAGAACAAGCAATAACATCATAGACTGGAGTGCATTATCTCATGTTGAAATGACAAGCACAAACTGGTCTAGTAGGAGTGTTGGATCAAGTATAGATGATATTATAGATGTAAGCACATTAAGTTTTGATATTCCTGTGTTTATAAATCCACCTGCAAAAATACAAAGACAAAGATTAATACATACAGTAATAAATGAACTATATAGCTTGACAGATGAAGATTTAGAAGACTTTAAAGAAAATTTACCTTTTAACAAAAGCACACTAGAATATACAATTGTTACATACGAAGATAAAAAAGCAAGATTTGAGAATGCACAAATATTCCTTTTGAATAAAGATGGCACTAACTTAAACGATGATGGACAACCTCTTAATTGGGTAGAAGAAATTAAACCGTTTGGTGTAATAAGAGAAGGAATAAGTCAAGTAAGACTTAGAAAAAATGGTTCAGATCCAAGTGATAAGTCAAATGATATTATAGGTAAATTAAGTATTAATCAAGGAAATGTCAATGCACTAAATGTTGATATTGATTTAACAACATTACCAGCAAATACAGTAGTTGCTGTAAATGCAGTAATAGACCCAATAAAAAATTATCCAGGAGACGGCACAGTGCCTACAGTAGTAGCAGGTCAAAGATACCTATTACTAAATGACTTACCAATAAACTCTTTTTGGGGAGGACTTGCCGCAAATAAATTTGACATTATACAATATGATGGAACAAACTGGACAGTAACCTTTGATAGCTCGTCAATAAATACCAATGAATATGTTACTAATGTTGCAACCAACGATCAATTAGAATGGAATGGTAGCGAATGGTTAAATAGTAACGAAGGCGTATATAACGCTGGGTATTGGCGATTGTATCTATGATTGAAGCAAGTGGCTGTATTTTTTTAAGCCTAGACACTGGAAAAATTTTACTACAACAAAGAGGCAGTAAAGTAAAGCACCCTAATACTTGGGGCTTTTTTGGTGGTAAAAGTGAAGGCAATGAAAGACCTAGCGAAACACTTTACAGAGAAATTTACGAAGAACTAGGCACATTGCCAAATATATTAAAAGTAATACCTCTAAATAAATTTACATCACCAAATAAAAAATTTGAATATCATAGCTTTGTATGTATAGTTCAAAAAGAATTTATTCCTATTTTAAATGAAGAAAGTAATGGTTATGCTTGGGTAAAAATAGGGCACTATCCTAGTCCATTGCATCCAGGTGCAAATATACAATTACGTGACAACGAATTTAATAAAAAGGTAAAACTAATATATAAAACACATAAAGAAGTAGCTATTCCGTAACATGTTTTAATTTCCAAGGTGTAAAACATACAGTTCCCAAACTAATATGATCTGCACCTGCATCAGTATATGTTTTTACATCTTGTTTACTGTATACACCGCCGCCAGCAATAACTTCAATATCAGGATGTGTGGTTTTAATATATTCAAGTATTCTAAGTGTATGTTCAACTATTACAGAACCACTTAAACCACCTTTTGCTGTAGGAATTGTGTTGCTTGCATGTATTTGCTTATATCCTAAATTTACAATTCTATCAATCTGTTTATTTGTAATAATTGGTGGCACTTTTACAATACACCATTTCCTGTCATCTTTTGAAAAGATTTTAGTTAGATTTGGATGTTTGTCAACGTTGGGACAACTAATGTTTAATTCTACACTCATATCCTTAGGAACGATTTCGTAAAGTATTTTCCAATCATTTGGTTCTAGACTTGCAATACTCATTACGCTTTTAGGTGAAGTATTTTCTATTCCTTGAAATATACCTGGATTACGCAACCCTAATTGATTGCGCCAACCTGTTTTTGTATATCTAAGAGTTTTTATAATTTGCTTCACAAGACCAGGACGTGGCTTAACTGTAAATGTTCCTGTAACACTTATTACTTTATCATCACTTACAAAGTTAGTATGTTGTAAATAGTTACCAAATGGTGCAGAAATAAAATACATTAATTTTCTGTAATACGTTTTTTCATACTTGCAACAAATTGCTCTCTTAACCAATCAAAATCATTAATTTTATTTAATGCTTCTACATCGCCTTTGTTTTCTTCACCGTATGCTTTTCCTTCTAATGCACCCTTAATACAATAACGTCCAAAACGTTCGCCATTATCTACAGTAGTCCATGTTTCAAGTCTAGCATCTGTTTCTGCTTGTTTTTGATTTGGATTAACACTTGATGCAAGTTTTACACATTCACGAAATGCACTACGCCATGTTCTATAAGGATCTCTGTTAAATCTTGTGTAATTACTTACATCTGAAATAGGCTGATAAAATGCTACACCAGTTGTAAAATCAGGAAGTTCATGTCCCATATCTAGTAATTGCTGTCTTGGAAATAATTTAACTGCACCGTATCCATATTCTAATCCATTTATTGGATTACGTGCGCTCCATACATACGTTGTATTTTTACGTTTACTCATAGGAGGAAGATAATTAAAATAAAAATCTTCTACAATATCAGCATCGGCGTCTACAATATAAACCATTTCTGTTTCAGATTGTCTAGCACATTCTTTATGTGCATTAGCAATACCTTCTACATTTTTTACGTGCTTTGCATCAGGAAATTTTTGCTTTAGTTTCATAAAGTTTGCATCTGCTTCTGCTTCGTGATAACTGATCATAAACACATCAAAATCTGTTTTTTGATAAGAAG
>Ga0163109_10001665_pt1 | contig 17546 bp, 8 predicted proteins | sample CRUFie1St13metaG_FD_108704 | JGI IMG/M metagenome (GOLD analysis project Ga0163109, IMG submission 108704) | Marine microbial communities from the Costa Rica Dome - CRUD Field 142mm St13 metaG | ecosystem: Environmental > Aquatic > Marine > Oceanic > Photic zone | place: Costa Rica: the Eastern... | reverse complement strand
TACCAGGAATTTTGAAAGTAACGCCCTGAATGTCTATCGGTGAGAGGCCAGCGCGCGGGCTACCTTCAAGGTCGAGCGTGCCTTGTTCAGGCAGTAAAAATGGAGTCCAGCCACCCCTTCCTTGAGAAGTTCCTCACATTGGCCAATGGCATGCTCAATGCCAAAGGCAGCGGCAGCCGCATCATCCTCGGAGAGATCGTCCAGGCGTTGCATCATGGGAGTTGGTATGGAGGCGCCGCAAAGCTCAGTGAAACGCTGGATTTGTCGAGTGGAGAGGACCGGTAAAATGCCAGGGATGATGGTCTGATGCATCCCCAGTTCTTTGACCATGTGATCTCGGAATCGTAGGAAATCCTCATTATCAAAGAAAAGCTGCGTGATCACAAAATCGGCACCCGCATCCACTTTTTCCTTCAGTCGTGCCCAGTCGACCTCCTTCCCTTCTTTGCAGGCGATGTGACCCTCAGGAAAGCCAGCGACACCGATGGACATCTCATGATGGGCGCGTATAAAGGCTACCAGATCCTTGGAGTAGGCAAAACCGCCCTCGGTGGCTTCAAAGGGACCCACGCCTCCTGGAGGATCTCCTCTCAGAGCGAGAATATTACGAATGTTGCGTTTTTCGGCATCCTGGAGAACTTGAGCAATTTCTTCCTTGGTTGCCTGCACGCAAGTCAAATGGCTCATGCAAACAAGACCAAAATCCTTCTGGATGCGCTCGACCATATCCAGGGTCTTATCCCTCGTGCTTCCGCCAGCTCCATAGGTGACAGAGCAGTAGTCGGGTGCCATGGTCTGAAGCTCAGGAAGTACGGATCCAAAGAGGGCTTCTTCCCCTTTCTCGGTCTTGGGTGGGAAGAACTCAAAGGAGAAGGCAGGTTTGCCCTCTGATTTTCTCTGTTGATGAATGTCCCTGATCTGGCGCATGCGAAGAAAAAACTAAGTGAGTTGTCGGGGGATCGCAAGTGGGATATCGGATTTGAAGCCAAGCACAGCTGCAGATCCCATGGAAAAAAGTTGATGCGCGGCTCTCTGAAGGATCAAGATGAGGGCCTTTATGGGGCAGCCCTCTGAATCCTATTCTGCAGTCCAACTAGCTGATGGATCCTATTCGGTCCGGTCGGAAGTCCATCAGGAAACCTTTCATCCGGTTGTCGGGTCCAAGGTGGAGGCCCGGTGTGTTTATTTCGATCCCATGCGATTGGATCAACGCTGGCGGCCGCGCTGCAACGAGTTTTGTGTGTGGGATGTGGGGCTTGGCAGCGCGGGAAATGCCCTGCATTTGATGCGCGCTCATGAAAAGACCCCACGCAAGCTGCGTCTCCATAGTTTTGACAAAACGCTGGGAGGACTTCGCTTTGCATTGGATCACGAAGAGAAATTCCCCTACCTCCATGGTTTTGAGCGCCCCCTTGAGACCCTGATGCAGGAAACTGAGGTGCACTTTCAATGGAAGCATCTCAAGGTGCACTGGAAGTTGCATCTGAGCGATCTCAGTCAAAAGGGTTTTGTGCCCCCTGCCTACGCTAGCGCCCGTCCTGAAGCTATTCTCTACGATCCCTATTCTCCAGCCAAAAATCCCGAAATGTGGTCGCTTGGTATGTTTCAATCTCTCGCCACATGCCTTCCCACATCTGCGACGCTTGCTACGTACTCTCGAAGCACCAGCGTAAGGGTCACCCTGTTGCTGGCGGGCTTCTTCGTTGGGAAGGGGGGGCAGGTTGGCGATAAGGAGGAAACCACGGTGGCTGCCACCACCGCCACCCTGATATCCCCCCTGCTTGGTGCTGAATGGTTGAGCCGAGCCAGTCGATCCACCAATGCGGAGCCGATTCGGATCCTGCCTCACCGGCGCTCTTCCATGACCCACACGACATGGCAAGCACTGTTGGAGCATCCCCAATTTCAGGATATCAGCTTGGATCCCCGTTTGCTCAGACCCTCCTGATATGACATCTTCTGAACGCGCTATGAAGGACCCATGGGTAAGTTTCATCATTCCTGCGTACAACGAAGCCAAGCTTCTGCCAGCAACACTGGAGGGCATTGCCAGGGCCCTTCGCCCTTGGGATGAGCCATGGGAGCTGATCGTCTGTGACAATGATTCGACCGATGGAACAGCTGAACTGGCTCGATCCCATGGAGCACGGGTGGTGCATGAGCCCTTGCGCCAGATTGCGCGTTCCCGCAATACCGGGGCCTCTATTGCCCAAGGGCAATGGCTCGTCTTCATTGATGCTGATTCCATCCCATCCGAAGCATTGCTTCTGGATTTGAAAGAAACCCTGAAAGCCGATCGAGTGGTGGGTGGAGGGGCGACTCTTTGTTTGGATCGTAAGCTTCCGGCCTTTTGGATGATGTGGGTGCACGCGTGGAATGGCATCAGCCGTTGCTTTCGACTGGCTGCCGGTTCCTTTGTTTATTGTCGTGCAGAGGCTTTTCGCGACACCGGGGGATTCCCGCAGGACTGCTACACAGGTGAAGAAATTTGGTTCAGCAGAAAACTCAAGGCCTGGGGGAGAAAGAAAGGCATGCCATTCAAGGTGCTATTCAGGCACCCGCTCATGACCTCAGCGCGAAAGGTGTCCCTTTACTCAACAGGTGAATTGTTGAAGACCCTGATCTTTTCGATGTTTCTCTATCCCTTCGTGCGTCAGCGAAAGGGAGCTTGGTTTATGTGGTATGACGGGCGCCGATGACTCAGGCAACGGAGCAAGGGACAAGGATGGCATCGGACATGCCATGAATGATTTTTTTGTCATCCGGGCAAATAGTTGCCAGGATACCCCTCAGGGAAGCCCTGGCTTGGTCTCCCTCCCCGTGGACAAAATAATAAGGGCAAAGCCGGACTCTTCCGTTCATGGAAACGGTTTTTCCTGTCTCAAAATCGACATACTGAGCAGGCACCGAACAGGGTTTATGGTATTCCTGAAGGATATGATTCTCCTGGCCAAAACCACGAATGGCACGATTCACGACCTCCGACCAGGCTTCGCTCGATAAATCACTCCCCAGATTCACACCCCGAGCGCCCCATGCTTTTTCGGAAAACCCTGAGACTTTGATGATAAGCTGACGCTCCTTTTGGGACAGGTTTTTGAGCTGATGCCAGTCTGTGCAGTTCAGACGCGGAATTGCTCCCTGAGGCGGCATGGGGCTGGGATCCATCATCCAGGTGTAGGGGACATGGGCCTTCATGGTCTTGAAGAAAGCACCGCCAAGGTGCTGGTGCCAGAACGTGGCCAGGTTATGATTGTGCAGGAGAGCGAAGGCGCTTTTCTCCTCCAGGTGGGACTTGGGTGGAGGGGTCAGGGTCAAGGATCCATCCATGGCGCCCCGGAGAATGGGACTGGCGCTGGGCACGTTTGCCAGATCAAAGAGTTCGAAAAAGCGATAAACTGCCTCTCCCGGCTTGAAATCATCAAATCTCTCGTTTTCGCAGGTCATGTCCCGATCATCGATTTGCTCACACAGCCAGCGCATTTCGGGACGGTAGGTTGCGGATTCTTCTGAAACGACGATTCGAACTTTCTGCTTCGGAGCGAACATCCCGGAGAAACCCTCCAGCATGGCCCTTTCGCCTCCAATGATCGAGCTGTCCTGATCCAGTCCGGCATACGTTTTGTTCAGCCAGGCAGTCAATCCAATCCCACCAGGGACGCTGTCCAACTCACTCATGATGAATCCGTCCTCAGTGAGTAGGATATCTGGTCGAATCACTTTTGGCAGAGAATGGCGGAAGGGCTTGGAGAGAGCCTGATCGATCAGGGCACGCGGCTTCCCTGCGTCCAACCATTGCGCGACCCATGCAGGGGCGCGGCCTTGATGACTCTGGCGATACAAATGATCCAGAGCGCGGTAAAATTGTAGAAGTGTTCGCCCCAGTTTTTCCAAAGTCCGAACCAGCTTGGCCTCCAAGGAAAAGGGTGTGGGCGACGTGCGCCATGAAAGGCCCTGGAAAAGCCCTTCGCTGGGAAGCGCCGAACGCACGGCTTCGGCACGATCACTGGCTGAACTGCTCTGCTCTGAGCTCAAGAAAGAATCTTTGTGAACGGTTTACAACTCCCTCAGCGGATTTGGCCCTTGCCAAAGCAACGCCACTTGTAGCTGGTCAGTTCGTCCAGCCCCATGGGACCTCGGGCTCCCACCTTGTCGGTACTGATACCGATTTCGGCTCCCATGCCAAATTCCGCCCCATCGGTGAACCGGGTCGAAGCATTCCAGTAAACGGCCGATGCGTCTACATCGCGCATGAAGCGCTCGGCGTTGGCAGGATCCTCGGTCACGATCGCATCGGAATGACCCGATCCGTGTCGGTTGATATGAGCCATGGCTTCTTCAAGATTGGCAACGACCTTGAGGGCTAGAATCAGATCCAGATACTCCGCTCCCCAATCCTCCTCCTGGGCCAATTTGAATGAGAGCTGTCCTTGATCGATCAAGGGTGTGAGCCATTTTCTCGAAACCTCATCTCCTCGAACCTCGACCTCGTGACGTGCCAGGGCTTCTCCTAACTCCGGAAGGATCTTTTCTGCGATGGCCGCATTCACCAAAAGGGTTTCCATGGCATTGCATACCCCGGGCCGCTGGGTTTTGGCATTGATGGCGATGTCTATGGCCATTTTGGCATTTGCCTGGCCGTCTATATAAACATGACACACCCCTTTGTAGTGCTTTATGACAGGTACCTTCGAGCATTCAGCCACTGCTCGGATCAGACCTTCGCCCCCTCGTGGCATGCATAGATCCACCTCATCGGTCAGGCAAAGGAGGGCTGGAATGGCAGCTCGATCGGTGGTGGGCACGACTTGGATGGCGTCGGCAGGAAAGTGTGGTTCACACGCCTTTGCTGCCTGAACCATCAGCTCGGCAATGATTTGGTTGGAATGAATGGCTTCTTTCCCTCCTCGCAGGATGGTGGCATTCCCGGACTTGAAGCAGAGCCCGGCAGCATCGGCTGTGACGTTGGGGCGTGATTCATAGATGATAACGACGACTCCGATCGGGGTGGTGATTTTCTGGAGCAAGAGCCCATTGGGCCGCTCTCGCTCCTCCAGGATGCGACCAATGGGGTCCGGCAATGCTGCGACCTCGCGTAGCCCCTGGGCCATGGCATTGATACGTGCTTCATTGAGCACCAGACGATCGATCATGGCCTGTGAGAGGCCCATGCCTCGAGCCGTCTCCAGATCCTGCTCATTTGCCTTGCTAATCGCTGCCTTGTTCTCGCAAAGCGCCTGGGCCATGGCGTGGAGACACCGGTTTTTCTGTTCGGTGTCCAACCCGGTGAGTTGCCGCGCTGCCGCTTTTGAGCGATTGGCAAGTTCCTTCATCTGTGCATCCAAACTCATAGAAGCACTTACCCTAAAAACATCCCACTGGGCTTGCAATGCTCTAAGTGACGACCCTTCAGCTCAGCTGGATCAGTAGATCCTTGATCTCCACATGATCTCCAAACTGAACAGCTAGTGCACCGATCGTTCCATCGGCAGGAGCATTGATGGAGGTCTGCATTTTCATCGCCTCCATCATGATCAGGCGCTCCCCCTTTTGGACTTTTTGACCGACACTGACATGCACCTCGGCGATCAGGCCTGGAATCGGGGCTCCAATTTGTGAAGGATCGGATTCATCGGCCTTGGCTCGCTGAGCCTCTTTGGGGGCGATCTGCAGATCGGTGATCATCGTATCTCGCGCCATGCCGTTCAATTCGTAGGTGATAGCGCGCTGGCCATGCTCATCAGGAGAACCGATGGTGATCAGTCGAATGAACAAATCTTTGCCTTCTTCGATACTGACCTGAATTTCTTCCCCAGCCTGTAGACCATATAGGAAGTTCAGAGTCGGCAGGGCCCCGACTTTTCCATGAGCCTTGTGATGCTGTTGGAAATCCAGAAACACTTTAGGATACATCAAATAGGCATACAGATCATCGTCGGTGACTTTCCGTTTGATTTTCTGTGTGATTTCTTTGCGTGTTTTTTCCAGATCCAGCTTGGGTGCTGGCTTGGGTCGGCCGCGGCGGCAGTCTTCCTGGTAGCGCTTCCTGGCCTTCTGATAAGATGGCTTGGGCAGAATGGCTTTCCACACTTTTTCAGGCCACCCTCCCTCCGGCCATCCGAGGCCCCCTTGGAACATGTCGATGACCGACTCAGGCCAACTGTGCTCTTCGGGGCTCAGGTTCACCACATCTTCAGGGCGGATGCCGTGGGTGAAGAGGTAGAGAGCCATGTCCCCCACGACCTTGCTCGAGGGGGTGACCTTGACGATGTCTCCGAACAACAAATTGACCTCCGCATAGGTGAGGGCGATTTCATTCCAGCGATGGGCCACTCCCATGCTGGCTGCCTGTGCCTTCAAGTTGGTGTATTGCCCTCCGGGCATTTCATGAAGATAGACGTCGGCGCTGCCGGTCTTGGGCGCGGTATCAAAAGGTTGATAGACTTCACGCACTTGTTCCCAGTAATCGGATAGTTGATTGAGATCACCTAGATCGACGTGGGTGCGTCGGGGCGAGCTTTCCAGTGCTGCCACCAGGGAATTCATGTTGGGTTGCGAGGTGCTTCCTGACATGGATGCAACCGCCAGATCCACCACATCCACGCCTGCTTGGGATGCCTCAAGAATGGCTGCAGATTGGACACCCGCTGTTTCATGCGTGTGGAAGTGAATGGGAATGCCGATCTCCTGTTTGAGTGCTTTGACCAGTTTGCGTGCGGCGGCCGGTCGGCATAGCCCGGCCATGTCCTTGATGGCCAGCATGTGAGCTCCCATTTTTTCCAGTTCTTTCGCCAGCTTGACATAATAGGTCAAATTGAACTTATCGCGTCGATCATCGAGGATGTTTCCGGTATAGCACAGGGCGGCTTCGCAGATGCCATGGGTCTGTTGAACCGCCTCCATAGCCGTTTTGAGATTTGGTAGGTAATTAAGACTGTCAAAAACCCTGAAAATATCCATCCCGGCATTCGCAGCATGTCGCACGAATCCATCGACCACGTTATCCGGGTAGTTGGAATAGCCGACGGCATTACTGCCACGAAAAAGCATTTGGAAACAGATGTTTGGAATCTGTTTGCGCAATACCCGGAGGCGTTCCCAGGGGTCCTCACGAAGGAAGCGCATGGCAGTATCAAAGGTGGCGCCTCCCCACATTTCCATGGAAAACAATCCCGCCTGCGCATCTCCTAAGTGGCGCGCCATAAAATCTGAGCACCCCAGCATGTCATGAGTACGCATACGAGTGGCCATGAGCGACTGGTGGGCATCGCGGAAAGTGGTGTCGGTGATCAGGAGGCGCTTTTGTTTCAATACCCATTGTGAGAAACCCTTCGGCCCCAGATCGAGCAGCAGGTCTCGGGTGCCTTTTTGCATGAGGCCTTCGCATTCATGCGACATGGGTTGCGGAGAGACCACTTCCACTTCAGGGCGCCTTGCCTTAACATGAGGGTTGCCGTTGACTGTGACATCGGCAAGGAACTTGAGAAGCCTCGAAGCGCGATCCCGTCGAGGCTTGAAATCAAAAAGTTCCGGCGTGGTGTCAATCAGTCGCGTGGTTGCCTGGCCTGAACGGAACTCTTCGTGGTCGATGACATTTTCAATGAAAGGGATGTTGGTTTTGACCCCTCGAATTCGAAATTCCGCCAAGGCTCGATGCATCCGATCCATGGCATTTTCATAGGTGCCACCGCAGGTGATCAACTTCACCAGCATCGAATCATAAAATGGGGTGACCACCGCTCCAGAATATCCCATGCCTCCGTCCAGTCGTATCCCAAGGCCTCCTGGTGAGCGATAGGCCAGCAGCTTACCATAATCGGGAGTAAAATGATTCTCAGGATCCTCCGTGGTGACTCTTGCTTGGATGGCAAACCCGTTCCTCGGAATGGCTTCTTGAGCAGGGATGCCGATCACCGCATCATGCAATGTGTGGTTTTCGGCAATCAGAATTTGGCTTCGTACTAGATCGATCCCGGTGATTTCTTCCGTGACCGTGTGCTCGACCTGAATGCGGGGATTCATCTCAATGAAGTAGGCCTGGTGTTGGTCCAGATCGTAGAGGAACTCGACGGTTCCGGCGTTCTCATACCGGATTTCCTTGGCGAGCTTGACCGCATCCTGACACATCTGGTCAATCAGCTCTTTGGGGAGTCCAAAGCTGGGAGCTACTTCAATGACCTTTTGATGTCTGCGTTGAACGGAACAATCACGTTCGTGCAGATGAACGACGTTGCCATGTCGGTCTGCCAGAATCTGAACCTCAATGTGCTTGGCCTTTGGGATAAACTTCTCGAGGAAAACGGCCGGATTGCCGAAAGCACGATCGGCCTCGCTCTGGGCTTCATCCAGAAGAGATTGCAGTTCGCTGGCTTGCTTGACAATACGCATGCCTCGTCCTCCGCCGCCGAAAGCAGCCTTGATGATGAGTGGAAAGCCGATTTCCTTGGCTTTGGCAATGGCCTCCTTGCGCTCGGTAATGGGTTCGTCGGTTCCTGCAAGGGTAGGAATGCCGATGCGCTGGGCGACGGCGCGCGCTGCAGTCTTGTCACCCATCATGTCCAGTAATTCAGCACGTGGCCCGATGAAAGTGATTCCGGCCTTCTGGCAGGCTCGGGCCAGATTGGGGTTTTCACTCAAAAACCCGTAACCTGGGTGGATGGCTCCAACCCTCTTGGCCTTGGCAATCTCCACAATGCTATCGATGTCGAGATAGGCGGCTACCGGGCCTTTGCCTTGCCCTACCTGGTAAGCTTCATCAGCCTTGAAACGGTGCATGCAAAAGCGATCCTCCTGGGCATAAATGGCTACGGTTTTCTTGCGTAGCTCGGTGGCTGCCCGAAATACGCGGATGGCGATTTCGGAGCGGTTGGCAGCCATGATCTTATCAAAGGATCGGGTCTGCTTGTCCGAACGCGACACCGATTTGCTTGAAGATTGTTTCTTGGAAACCATTAAGCTCCATTGCCGAAAATTCCCCGTCATCCGTCAAGAAATATCGCCTCTTTGACCTGTGTTTTTCATTAATGAAGCCATAGGAAAGGGTTGCGGCATGAAGCTTGCCTCCTCGTGGGGTCCTTACAAGCAGGTAAGCTGCTCAAGGCAAACGGGAAGGGTGTGCCAATACCATAAGTCGCCTTTTAAGATGTTTTTGGGTCAAAGCAATGATCTCGGAAATGCCTCCTGGCCAGTGGATCTCCAGTTCCCGTGGCTCTTTGGCCATTCCCAAAATGGGGCGGGTTGAGGATTGAGACCAGTAGCCTTCTCCCAGATGGATCTCGCGCATGGGACCCTTGGACCCATCGTCGTAGATCCACCGCACTCGGGTACCGATGGCCTGAAGGTTCCCACCGGTGCCGGTCAACTCCAGCGTGATGCCGGGTTTCCCTCCTTGGTTTTCCCACACCCGGGTTTGGGACAATCGCTGAATGGCAACGAAGTCCGGACGATGATCTTTGTTGAAATCAGCGACTGCCAAGCCGCGCCCTTCCCCCGGGAGATCGATGCCCGATAGGGTCGAATCGACCCATTCGAAGGTGCCATCTCCCTTTCCAAGTAGCAGAAAACCTTCTCCAGCATCCTGTCGACTGTCTCGCTCGGAAACCCCATAGAAATTCTGACTGCCAACCAAGTCTTCATGGCCATCGCCGTTGAAATCGCTGATCCCTATTCCAAAGAGTGGGCTCCATTGAACGGCGGTGGGCAGTGGGCGCATGAGGAAGTGATCTCCTCGATTCAGGAGCAACACGGATTCAAAATGGGAGACTGCCAAAGACTGCATCGCCGTTGGGCTCGAACTCAGAATCTGAGTCATGTTGGCCAGGGAGAATTTGGTGAAGGAAGTGAAGGCCTGGCCCAACCAAGGAATCGAGCCCGAAAGATGTCCCCAATCCCGTGTTGGGTAGCTGTCTTGATCGGTCGCAGAACGATAACTTTCGATCAACGGCAGGATGCCTCCACGAGCTTGTGTTGGAAAATAAATCTCCAGAGGAGAGAACCGCGAATGGGCCCATTGGTGGTTGACTCCCCAGTTGCCTGCCACCAAATCCATGTGGCCATCCCCATCGGCATCCAAAGATGCCAAACTGGTCCACCAACCTTTCCTGGGGCCCTCGATGGGAGACTTCGACTCTTTTGTGACATGCCACTCTCCCTCCCACCGGCGAAAGGCACCCGCCCGGTTTTCCAGAATGATCACCTCTCCCCATTCGCAGGCGACGACCAATTCGGGCAAGGCATCGCCCAAGAGCTGAGTGAACACGGCAGCACTGACCATACCTGAAGAGAGATCTTCAATCTCAGGCATGGTCACCGCAACCCACTGACCGTCCTGGTTTTGATACCATTGGCTTGAAGCAGGCGTCGGGTAGTGTCCGGGGCGCACCCGTCCTCCCACAAACAGGTCTACATCACCGTCCCCATCCCAGTCGGCCATGGCCATGGGGCCAGAGCTTGTTCCTGCTGGTGATGGGAAGGAGAGACTTCGTCCTTTCACCATGGAAAAAGAAGTGAAGGCGCTGGCTTGCGGCGCTGGAGTTTCGATCGAGGATTGCCCCATCAGCAGCTGCATGTCCTGGTTGTAGGGGCGCCAAGCCAGCAACGTGGTTTGATCCTGTGCCAGCGGCCTTTCAAAGGCCTTGGCCCGTTGACGCACAAAGCCCTGACCCTGCTGATTGCGATACACGCCCATTTTCCCCCCCCTGCCTCCCCCGATGAACAAGTCCTCCCATCCATCCTGGTTGAAGTCGAACCAGGCAATGCCAGGGCCCATCCCGTCCAATTGCCTGGGCAACAGAGGTTGAGCCATGGATGGATCCTGAGGGGCCTCCTCGTGGATGTGTTCAAGCTTTTCCGAAACGTTCTTGAACAGAGTCGTGACTTGCCCCTTCGGCGCCTCTGCAAGTGTGGGCTGCTGCAGCGTTTTTTGGGCGTCCTTACCTGGATGGGTGAATCGGTACACGTGGTTTGCCTTGAGGTCGTCTGCTTTCTGCAGAACCCCATCCCTCCAAAGTATGTGTACGCTCACTCGATCCTCTGCCCCCTGCACGGCAAAGGTGCGAGTGGGCTGGTCGCTGGAGAGGTAGCGCCCGCCGGCAATCACAGATTGTTTTTGTATCGGCAGGTGGGGGGCCAGGACCGTAATTTCCGCTCCAATGCCTTTGGTGTTACCTCCCATACCTTCAAGTTGAATGCGCACGCGGGGGGAGGCGGATTGGTTTTGATAAAGGAGGGCAGGGTGATTGAGAGGATTGATCACGACATCCATGTCGCCATCGTTGTCCAGATCTCCCAGGGCCATGCCATGGGAAACTGCTTTTGAATCGAAACCCCAGGTTTTGCTGACGTCCTCGAACCGCCCATCACCCAGATTACGAAACGCCATGTTGGGTGTGTCGAGCACGGGAAAAGCCCTTCGAGAGGCTAGTTTCTGTGGATGAGATACAGATTGCGAGGTGGCCATCGCATCTAGAGAGCGTGCCACATCAGCGTTTTGAGCATCCCGCTCATGGCCCGTAGTGATCAACAAATCTTCATAACCATCTAAATCAAGATCGATGAAAATGGGACACCAGGACCATTCCGAAGCAGCCACATCGGCTAAACGAGACAGTTCGGCAAAATGACCATTTGCCTGCTGCATGAGTAGTGTGTTGCGGGGTGTCTGAGGTAAGTCAGATCGCGTGTCTCGGAATTGCTGGAAAGCGGCACCATCCATGACTTGCACCAAGCGTCGACGATGAGAACGACTCAACATGTCGACCACAAAAAGATCCCGATGGCCATTGCGATCCACATCGGTCATGTCCAGTCCCATCGAGAACAGGCTGGTTTGCTTGATCAGTGGCGGAAGTGCTGCAAGGAAGGTGCCATCCTTCTGGTTGATCCAGAACCGATCCGGTGATTGGAAATCATTGCAGACGTAGAGATCGGGAGCGCCGTCTCCGTTGATGTCCTGCAGCATGGCAGAAAGGCCCCAGTCATACGGGATTTCAGATGGCTCTCCCGGGCGGTCGAAAAAGACTTCTTCTCCCCACCGTATGGGGGTCATTTTGCCTTCTCCGCGGTTGAGATAAAGTTGATCCGGTTCCCCATTCTCCAGGATTCCGCTGGTGCGATCGAAGTGAAAACGCCCTTGGACTCGAGGGTCGTCTGCCGGTAGGCCGTTGTAGGAAAGGAGCTCGTATTTTCCATCCTTCATGCGGATGTCGAATTGTCCCTCGGGCAGGTCCCTAAGGGTGTCATTGCGGTAGTGAACGACATAAAGATCTAGCCAACCATTGCCTTGGATATCCCCCAGTGCCATCGAAGCCCCTGCTTGCTTGCCTTCGAGGCCCCAATTACGGGTCCCTTCCTCAAAGAGTCCTGAACCATTGTTCAGGAAAAGACGGACTCCTCGCCGGTGAGCGGTGATCAGAAGGTCCAGATCTTCGTCCCCATCCATGTCTGCCAATAAGGCACCTGTTGATGATTGATCGGCGCACTCGGCTCCTCCTGCCTGGGGTGCCCGTTCAAAAGACCATTTTCCCTGATTGAGATACAATGCATTGGGGGCGTCCAAACCACAGAAGTAAAGATCCGCTAGATCGTCTCCATTGACATCCCCGATGGCCAGCCCGGACCCATTGAGCAGAATTTGGTTCTTCAGGCTGCGTTGGACATCCAGCCGATTGATGAAGTCAACACCGGCTTTCTCGGGATCCTTGCTTTCCAGCGGCAGGGCTCCAGGCTTGGATACCAGATCGACGGAAAATAAGGATGGGCCCTGGTTGGAGCCAGGAGACCATACCAGGGGCTGGGCAGCTTGTCCGTCAAGCCAGCAGCATCCTCCGAGGAGAACCATGATGTGCAGCATGAACGACATATTATCACTTTAGTTTACCGACCCCTGAGAAAACAGGAAAATGAGAGATGAAAGCAACGTTTTCCAGCTACAGAACTTGAGATAATATCTCAAATTTTTGGTGACAACTTGTGCTCCTGGTTTAAGTAGATTTTCAAGAAAGGCATCCTTCCCAGCAATTCCCCTCATCATCTGTTATTCTAGGTGGCCCTTTTGGAAGGAGCCATTTTGTGGGTAGATCCTGGGGTGCATTAAAAAGCCGGCTCCCCCTTAGGAGAGCCGGCCGTGTTCAAAAGACCGATGCCCTTATTCCGCTATGAAGAACTCAGCAGCTTTAGCTGGCGTCACGGAGTAGGGGGATGCGGCACCTGCGACGGGCGTGTAAGGTCCAGTTGCCTCGGCGGCACTCTTTAATGTGCCGGTATATTCGATGACAATGTTGCCATCCTGCAGTGAGTATCCGTCGATATTCCCTTGAGCAACAACGGGTATGGACCCTCCCTTGACCAGGGCGTTATCAAAATACCCAATGGCAACATTACCCCCTTCATCACAGTAAGTGCCGAAACCGAAGCTGATGCCACTGCTGGCAGCAAAGGGAATCTCCACTCCGAAAACATCATCCAGATAGAGTTTGACGGTTTCTCCATTGGCGAGAATTTTCATGCGATGAGCTCCTCGATCGTCAAATTTCCCACCATCAAAGGCTGGTATATTGACGCCTGCTCCACTGGGGTCGTCATCGTCGTCTCCAACCGATTTGTTGTAGCGCCAGCCGTAGTTACGACCGTCATGTGCTACGTAATCATTGAAGAAAATGAAGTTTCCACTGCCATCGCGAACATAGACGCCTGTGCGTTGTTCGGAACCGGTGCCTGTGGTCAGGACAAAATCCAAATCGGTACGATCCAGTTCAAAGGCCAGGGGTTCGCCCGCCGACGCGGAGAACGTTTCCGAGGTGAACAAAGCAAAGCCCGGCCATAATGGCGTCTCAACGGTGACGTCGATTACAACCTGACCGTTTTCAACGCGAACGCCTGAGTCCTCGGTGGCAAGGCCCGTCCCATCCAGAGCGACGTCATCCTGCGTCCAACCCGAGAGGCCGTCGGCAGAAAAATCATCGCTTAGCAAGGTGTCAGGGACTGCGGTTACACTGACCTTCACTCCAGACTCATCGCAAGCTCCGGCATTGTTGGAGAGCGAAAACTGAGTCGAGCCGATACCTACGGGTAAGATGGATACGCTTTTGGTGCTAGCCGAACCCGCTGGGAAGTTGAGCACCAGACTGCCACCGCTGGCGCCTGCGGGAATGGCTGCATCCGGGTTGCTACTGGTGATGGTGACCTGAACATCTTGATCGGCATTGAGCAGTTGAGGGACGAATACATCGAAGCTCTGGCTGCGATCTGCAAGGGTTAGGGTGACATTGTCCATGGAGGTATCTACACAAGGTAGCACGTTTTCAATTTTTACATTGTCAAATACCCCGGTGGCATCGTCATCGCTGCTTTGGGCGTAAGCACCCAACTCAAAGTGAATTCCCGTTGAGACTTCAAATGGGAAAGTACCTCCTGAAATTCCATTGACAAACACTTCGACCTCGGAACCATTAGCGACCATTCCGATTCGATATTCTCCAAGGCTTTCAAACTGGTTGAATGCCGCAATGCCAACTCCACCCCCGGTGGGACTGCCTGGGTTCACATTGGCTTGCCAGGAGATGTTGTCATTTTCATCGTATTGTTGAGACAGAAAAACGAACTTTGAACGATCATCGTTGCTGATCATGACGCCAGCACGTCCCGCGGTACCAAATTGATCGATGGAAACACGATCAACCTCGAATACCAGGTGCAGATCCTGCACAGCGATATAGCCGTCTTTAGTCTTAGCTGACGCACCAGCCCACCCATCACTTAAGGCATAAGTGAAGACTTTCAATTCTCCGTCTTCCACGCCAACCGTGGAATCGCCTTCACCCGCTCCGAGGCCTTCATTGAAGACGACCCAGTTGGCGGCATTGAGTGAGGCACCAAACCCCTCCTCTAACAGAGCGCCAGGGCCGGAAATCACTGCAACGGAAAGGCGATTGCCTCCAGCAAGATCTCCTTGGATGCTGAGTTCTGTGCCACCCAAAGCTCCCCCTTGCACTCGGAAACTCTGGGAGTTGTCTCCCCCTGCAGGAAAGGTAAGGGACAATTTACCATTGCTGCCGCCGACGGGTGTGGCGATAGATGTGTCGGCGCTACTGACGGTCAGGGTGATGTCACGCTGCGAATTCAAGCCTTGAGGAATCCTGACATTTACGGGCTGACTCAGCCCTCCCTCAGTGACGCTGACTGCACCGGGGTCGAAGGTTGCTCCGCCTTCGGACTCAATGACCAGGTTGTCCCAAGTGGTATCTGCGGTGTCATCATTGGCACGCGCATAGGAACCAAATTGGAAGATGACAGGCGAGAAGGGGAATTGAACTTCGGCGCCTTCAATGCCATCCAATAGAAGCTTAACGGTTTGACCATCCGCCACCATGGACATGGTATGCAGGCCTCCGTCATCAAAAGCATCACCATCAAAGACGGCCATGTTATTCCCACCGCCGGTGGGAACGTCGCCATCCTGTCCGATCTTGCGATTATAGCGCCAGCCACCTTCTCCTCTCACATCAGCAAAGAGAATGTAATTGGTTTGGGTTTCATCCAGGATCCATAAAGCACTCCTTGAGGCCGAACCCAGACCTGCTTCGGCTACACGATCAATGGACAGGGTAATGGTTTCGGATTCGGAAGGAGCAAAGGTAGGAACCACTCGCAGAGTACCACCCGACCACCATTGCTGGGTGGTGGTTCCCACAAAGCGCATGACTCCATCCCCTGCCTCTGCGTGGATATCGCCAACGCCTCCTTCAAAGAAAGGTGAGTCGACAGCAAACCGATTCGGATCAATGGTGTCACTGGAAAAGTCATCGGAGAAGACAACATTGCTCTGTTGGGGTACGGCTTTGATTTGCAGGTTGTCCCACGTGGTGTCGGCCGTATCGTCATTGGCTCTTGCAAAAGAACCAAACTGGAAGCTGACCTTCGAGAATGGGAAAGCGACTTCGGTACCCTCGATACCGTCCAAAAGGAGTTTGACGGTGGAGCCATTGGCAACGATGGACATGGTATGCAGGCCCCCATCATCAAAAGCATCTCCATCAAAGGCGGCCATGTTATTTCCACCGCCTGTGGGAACGTCGCCATCTTCTCCAATTTTACGGTTGTAACGCCAGCCGCCCTCTCCTCGCACATCTGCGAAAAGAACATAATTAGTTTCGGTTTCATCGAAGATCCAAAGGGCACTTCTTGAAGCGGAGCCCTGGCCTGCTTCGGCAACTCGGTCGATGGAAATAGTAACCGGAGAATCTTGACCTGCGTTAAAGCTGTCTTTGATCTTTAATGTGCTACCCGACCACCATTGCTGAGTGGTCGTGCCTACAAAGCGCATGACTCCGTCGCCCGCTTCAGCATGAATATCTCCTATGCCACCTTCAAAAAACGGTGTTGATTCTCCATATCGCGCAGGGTCGATTTCATTAGATGAAAAATCATCCTCAAAGACTACAGAGAGCCCCAAAACCGTTTCGACTTTTAGATTGTCCCAAGTTGTGTCGGCAGTATCGTCATTTGCCCTAGCAAATGATCCGAAATGATAGTGAACGTTCTCAAAAGGAAAAGCCACTTCAGCACCCTCGACGCCATCCAGTAGGAGTTTGACAGTGGACCCATTGGCAACAATGGACATATTACGCAGCCCGCCATCGTCAAACGAATCTCCATCGAAGGCAGCTATGTTGTTTCCTCCCCCGGTTGGAACATCCCCGTCCTCACCAATTTTGCGATTGTAACGCCAACCGCCCTCTCCTCGCACATCTGCAAAGAGAACGTAACTCGTTTCCGTTTCATTGAAAATCCAGAGGGCGCTTCGTGAAGCTGAACCCTGGCCAGCTTCGGCAACGCGATCAATTGAGACGGTAACTGGAGTGTCTGCTGTGGCCTTAAATGATTGTTTTAATTTGAGCGTGCCACCCGACCACCACTGCTGGGTGGTGGTTCCGACAAAACGCATGACTCCGGCGCCTGGTTCCGCATGTATGTCACCTTCTCCGCCCTCGAAGAAGGGTGTGGCTTGTTCATAAGTTGCTGGATCAATGGCGTTGGAGGAAAAGTCATCCTCAAAAACGACAGTGCTGACTTGAGCCTGAATCATCATTTGGCAAAGTAAAGAAAGGACTGCGCAAAGCGCATAAGGCCTAATCAGTTGCCAAAGAGGTTTGCTTAAGGAATATTTCCTTAACTTCGGTGGGATTAAACTTATTTTGTTCATTATAATATACAGTTTTTTTGCTGGTAGGGCACGACAATCCCGTAAAGCTCCGTATGTTCTTACATTTTGGCCTTAATGGTAGAGGCCTTTCAGAACAAAAGGAGTCGATTCAGTGATTCCCGGAAGGAACTGCACTAGTTAAATATTTTGGGATTAGCGGATTGTCTTACTGTAATCCGTTGCTGTCAAGCTGATTCTGTGGTTCGGAAAAGCTTGGCAAGCTATAGATTAGTGGTCTTTAACCTCAGTGGAGGTATTGGAAGTGAAATGCTACTGCAATAATTAGTTCGCTAGTCTAAAGTTCCTTGAAATCAAGGATTATATTGTTGGTTTGGGGATGACGAAT
>Ga0163109_10001664_pt1 | contig 17547 bp, 16 predicted proteins | sample CRUFie1St13metaG_FD_108704 | JGI IMG/M metagenome (GOLD analysis project Ga0163109, IMG submission 108704) | Marine microbial communities from the Costa Rica Dome - CRUD Field 142mm St13 metaG | ecosystem: Environmental > Aquatic > Marine > Oceanic > Photic zone | place: Costa Rica: the Eastern... | reverse complement strand
TATTTTGCTTACGCCCATGATGGCGACTGCCGCATTCGAACATGACCAGCGCCCGTTTGCCGAACGCTCTCTGCAGGTAGATAACCAAGAGCGACCCTATTTCGAACAAGTATTCTGGGCCGGTTTAACCGGTGTGGCTTACCTGCCGTCAACGGTGATTCCAACCGGGCTAAATGACATGGGCTTACCTATTGGCGTACAAATCATTGGTCCACAATATGGCGATCTGATCACTATCGGTGTGGCGCAGAAGTTGGAGCGCATGGGCTTCGCTTTTCAAGCGCCTGCTGCTTACCAATAAGCCCAATAGCGAACACGACTTCCTTACTATGACTACTGCGTTAGCGCATCCAAATATTGCTCTTGTGAAATATTGGGGCAAGCAAAACAAAGCGGGCAATATGCCGGCTACGCCAAATCTGTCTATAACGCTGTCAGAATTGAGTGCTGTTACGACGGTTAGCGACAGCGACCATTTTCAATTTCATTTAAACGGCAAACAGGTGGATGATCCGAAAGTCAGCGCGCTTATGAGCACAATGACCGATACCTTCAATCTACCGCCCTTGCATATCGACAGCACTAATAACTTCCCGACCAGCGCCGGTCTTGCATCCAGTGCTGCCGGCTTCGCCGCCTTAGTCACTGGCATAGATGCCCATTGCAATCTCGGCATGGACGCAGCACTACGCTCTGAGTGGGCGCGCCGTGGTTCAGCCAGCGCGGCTCGATCAATATGCGGGGGCTTTGTGGCATTGGTGCCACCAGATTGGCAGGCGCAAAGTTTAGCGCCTATAGATCATTGGCCACTTGAAGTCGTGGTCGCCATTACCAGTCACGGCACAAAAGGTGTTAGCTCTACCGAAGGCATGGAACGTAGTCGCTTGACGTCGCCGTTCTATAACCAGTGGCTGCGCAGCGCGGGCGACGACTATGCAGCAGCCTCGGGCGCCATTGCCGCGCGCGACTTTGAAAAACTCGCGGCAGTTGCAGAACTGAGCTGTCTGAAAATGCACAGCCTTATGCTTACCAGCAGCCCGACCCTTAGCTATTGGACCCCGGCCAGCATTGCCTGCATGGACCGCATTCGCGCGCTTAGAGCACAACGCGAGGCGGTTTTTTTCACCGTCGACGCCGGACCGCAGATCAAGGCGGTATGCTTGCCCGAGAGCAGAATGGCGGTGGCGCAAGCTTTATCGGAAGTCCCCGGAGTACTCGAGATCCTATGTTGCCCACTGGGCGAAGGTGCTCGAATCATCGATGACTAACCAATACCCAAGGGCACAATGCACGTAACCGCTCCCGGCAAAGTGGTTTTATTTGGTGAGTACGCGGTACTCACGGGTGCCCCTGCCGCAGTTATGGCCGTAGACGCCTACGCTGCGGTGAGTCTCGCTGCCAGTCATAATGACCAATGGCACTTCAGCAGTGACGGCTTTGTAAGCACACCGCACAGCTCGAACGGTAGCGACCTGCCTGGCGGGGCAAGCGCTGGCTTTACCACTGCAGTACTTGAGCATTGGGGCTATGCTTCATTAAAGGAACTCGGCCAAGCGCCATTACAAATACACACCGATACAACAGCGTTTTATCAGCAACAACAGAAACTCGGGCTCGGCTCATCTGCAGCGGCATGCACGGCGACTTATTTTCTCTTGGCACAGCTACTCGAGCGTAAGCCCAAGTTAACCGAGGCGCTGGAGATTCATCGCAACTGGCAAGGTGGCAAAGGCAGTGGCTTAGACGTGGCCAGCTGCTGGTCTGGCGGAGTTATCCGCTTTCAAAACGCCGCGGCCAGAAAACTACCCTGGCCAGACGAACTGAAATGGCAAATCGTATGGAGCGGCACCAGTGCCATAACCACTGATCACATTGCCAACTTTGATCAATGGTACAAAAACGGCGATATTGAGCCGCTGCAGCGCCTCAGCGCCCTCTGCGATGATCTTTGTAACACACCCGACTTACGCCTATTACAGGCCTATCAGCGGGCATTGATGGATTTGGATGATTCTGCGAATTTGAAAATATTTTCCGCAGAGCACCAAGAGTTGGTTAAAATTGCCGATTCCAAAGGACTTGTCTATAAACCCTGTGGCGCAGGCGGCGGCGACATTGGCATCGCATTTGCGGACCATACTCAGCAGCCTTCACTTCTCGAAGATTTTCGCGCAGCAGCCACCGCTGCGGGATTTTATTGCCCAACATTGGAGATGGCTCAACATGGCGTCAGATTCGCCCAATAACCCGAATACCGAATCTTCCGACCTAGATAAAGGATCGTCACGCATCGCCAATTTTTTTCGCATGCCTGTAGGCGAGCGCATCGCAGCCCTGCACCAGCGCGGTCTTCTGAACAGCGATGATGTGCACCAACTGGTGTCAGCGAATCACCAACTACAGGTCAACGTTGCGGACAAGATGATTGAAAACGTCGTGGGCGTTTTTGGCCTACCCATGGGCGTAGCACTGAATTTTTTGATCAACAATCGTGACTACGTAATTCCATTAGTCGTAGAGGAACCATCGATTGTTGCGGGCCTCTCCGGCGCTGCACGGCTGGCGCGTCTAGGTGGCGGCTTTGAATGCGAACCAGTGACACCAATTCTCATTGGACAGGTTCAGTCAGTCATTGAGGGCGATGCAAAGACCGCTATGCAGGCCCTGATCGATCATAAGACCGATATTCTGGCGTTGGCTAATAGTTTGCACCCCAAGATGGTCGCCCGGGGCGGCGGTGCTGTGGACATCGAAGTTTTTCACCATCAAGCTGAACATGATGGGCGTCAAATGGTGGTAATGCACCTGCTGGTCGATACCCGAGATGCCATGGGGGCCAATCTGGTCAATACCATGTGCGAGGGCGTCGCTTCCTTGGTCGAGACGCTAACCCACGGCAAAGTATTTTTACGCATTTTGTCGAACCTAACAGATCGCGCGATCGCTCGGGCACGGGTGCGTATCCCTATTAAAAATCTTGAAGGCAAGGGCTATAGCGGCGAGCAAGTTCGCGACGGCATAGTATTGGCTAACGACTTGGCTCTCGCCGACCCTTATCGGGCCGCCACCCACAACAAAGGCATTATGAACGGTGTCGATGCCGTAGCACTGGCGACGGGTAATGATTGGCGAGCCATAGAAGCAGCTGCACACGCCTATGCCGCACAGAGTGGCCGCTACAAAGCTCTAACAGTTTGGCGCAAAGACGAATCCGGCGCACTTGTGGGTGAAATTAACATTCCATTGAAAGTAGGTACCGTCGGCGGCTCGTTAGAGACGAATCCGAGCGTACGCATTAACCACCGCCTATTGGGTTCTCCTGATGCGTCGGAACTCGCAGGCATTATGGCCGTGGTTGGATTGGCACAAAATTTTGCTGCCCTACGCTCTCTTGCCACCAATGGCATTACTCAGAATCACATGAACCTGCATGCGCGCAGTGTGGCGAGCACGGCGGGTGTCACCGAAGAACACTTTGAAACCGTGGTCGAAGGGCTGATCGAATCCGGCGAAATCAAAGTCTGGAAGGCCCAAGAGATCGCCAAGAACCTAGCTCGTCAGGTCGTACGGCCCGAAACATCGGAGCGGGAGTCCGCCTGCGGCAAGATCATAATGCTGGGCGAACATGCGGTAGTTTACGGCCGTCCCGCCATCGCCCTGCCTATTCCTCTGGCTGTCGAAGCCGCGGTGCGCAAGGAGCCTAGCAATATTGGCAATGGCATCAATGTGGTGATTCCGCGCTGGGGCCTAGAGCAAAAGGTGAGCGCCAGCACTCCGGGTATCGCTGGCATTATGGCCAATCTCATTGAGCAAATGGGCTTAGACGATGAACACATGACTATTGAAGTGTTCCCACATGTTCCGCGCGCCATGGGTTTAGGCGGCTCTTCCGCGCTGGCTGTGGCAATCATTCGCGCATTAAACCGCACCTATCAACTAGCATTGCCTGAGGTGCAAATTAACGCCCTAGCATTCGAATGCGAACAAGCCGCACACGGTCAAGCCTCCGGCGTGGACAATACCGTCGCGACCTACGGTACCCCACTGTACTACCAACGCCAGGGCGATGAACCCAGGTTCGAGACCTTGAGCCTAGGCCAGCCGTTAGAGCTGGTTATCGGCATGACCGGTAAAGAAAGTCTCACCGCCGAGACCGTGGCACGCGTGCGCAGCTCCTGGCAGCAATACCCCGACCGTTATGAAACTCTCTTCGACCAAATCGGCACACTTACCCAATCCGCGCGCACCGCGTTACAAGGTGGCCAACTGCAAGAACTGGGCGAGCTGATGAATCTCTGCCATGGCTACTTAAATGCGCTGCAGCTGTCCACCCCGAAGCTCGAAGACTTGGTTCACATAGCCCGCAGCAATGGCGCTGTGGGGGCTAAACTGACCGGCGGCGGCGGCGGTGGATCCATGGTCGCACTGTGCCCAGATAGCAGTGAGCGCGTGAGCAACGCCATGCAAGCTGCCGGCTATAAAACTTTGAGTGTTACTCTAGACTGAGCCTTAGCTGGCAGTGAAACTGCTGCGCCCGCTGACCTCAGCATACCAACGCTCAATGTTGGCCAGTTGCGGTAGCTCCACCACTTTAACCATGCGCGCAAAATCCAATGCCACAGCTAAGGTTATGTCGGCGATAGAGAAATTTTCCCCGGCCAGATAGGGCGTCTGCGCTAATTGCTCGTCAAACATCGTGAGCATTTTCGGTGCCCGCTCAGCACACACCTGCCCCCACTCGGCAACACAGGTTTCACGGTCTTTGAAAAAGCCGGTAATGTTGCGGAACGCGCCCGCGACTTCGAGCAAAAAGTTTATCTCCGCGCGGCGTTGCCACATTTCTACTTTGGCCGCTTCGATGCCGGGTGCGCCAAACAACGACGGTTGCGGTTGCAACGACTCCATATACCGGCATATCGCCACCGATTCACCGATACAGGTACCGTCTGCTAATTCCAGCATTGGTACCCGGCCACCCGGATTCTTCGCCAAATATTCGGCCGACAGGTTTTCCGCGGCTCGAATGTCAACTGCAATACGGTCGCATTCAAGGCCTTTTTCAGCCATAAAAATATGCACCCGGCGCGCGTTCGGAGAAGGCGATTCATACAATTTCATTAGCGCTTCCTAAAATGTGATAACCAGATCCACACCATACATCATTGATCTTCACTCTAGGCACGAGGATGATGGAGAAAGATCAAAAAAGGAGAGGAACAATGACGACTACCGCGCGCGTAGTGGTACTGCCACAACACAGTTCAGAGCTCAAAATTGAAAGCATAGAGCTACCAGAACCCGGTGCCGAGCAGGTTGTAGTCAAACAATTCGCCTCCGGAATTTGTCATTCGCAACTGCACCAAATCCACCGCCCACGCCACAACCCAGTCATTCTGGGCCACGAATCAACTGGAGTCGTGACCCAAGTAGGCAGCGCGGTCAAACATGTAACTCCCGGCGACATGGTCATGGTTACCTGGGTACCGCGCAATATACAGAGTGAAACCAAGCCGCCTGTGGCAGCCCAGCTCGAAGTCAGCGAGGGCGTTGCAAAGTCCCAGAACGTGTTCACTTGGGCAGACCACACCATTGCTGACCAACAATACGTTGTGAAGGTCGACCCCAACGTTGATAAAGATGTCACTGCCATTATCGGCTGTGCAGTTATGACCGGTGCAGGGGCAGTGATTAATACCGCAAAGGTGCAAAAGGGCGAGAGCGTGGCGGTTTTTGGTGTTGGCGGCGTCGGTCTATCCGCAGTCGTCGGCGCGCGCATGGCGGGTGCCGATCCAATCATTGCAGTGGATCTTGATGACCAGAAACTTGCTTTCGCAAAACAATTTGGCGCCACCCACGGCATTAATGCGGGCAATGAAGATCCGGTCACAGCTATTCATGCACTGACCACTAAACAAGATCAGTTCAATTTTCAGGGCCAAGCTGTTTCTGGAGCCGATTACGCTTTCGACTGCATCGGCATTCGCCAAACCATGGAGCAAATCGTACCCGCCTGCCGCAGTGGCTACTTCGGCGCACGCGAGGGTGGCACAGCCGTGCTCGTGGGCGTGCCTAGCACACCGGTGGAACTGAACGCCGCAGACGTCTTAGTGAACGAAAAGCGCTTTGTAGGCAGCATTGGCGGCTCTTGCGCACCGGACCACGACTTTCCAAAATTCTTAGAGTGGCAGAGTAACGGCGACCTGGATCTGGACGCCATGGTCACAGCCCGATATTCGATCGACCAAATCAACGAGGCTGTTGCGGCCCTAGAAAAAGGCGAAATTAGCGGCCGCGCCATCCTCGAGTTTGATCACTAATGGGCTTCCTGAAGCTCTAGCGCCTGCGCAAGCAAAGCTATCGCGGCTGTAGCGAACTGACGCATATTGCGCTGCCGATCGTTATGACCGGTTATCACCTTAGTCGCAACCGAGTTGGGCCCGGCAACAGCAATGACGCTGGTGCCCGCTGCGACGCCATAGGGCGCTCCTGAGGGTCCGGCAATGCCCAATTCTGCCAAACCCCAAGTGCTGTCTAATTGCTGTTGTGCAATCTCCGCAAAACGCATAGCCATAGCTTCGGACATCGGCTCGAGATCGGCTACGGTGTGGCGATTCATACCCAACCAATGTCGGCGGCTTGGCAGCGAATAAGGCACCGTGGCCCCCTTAAAATAAGCAGACGCGCCCGGCACGGCTAACAACATTGCGGCAATTAACCCCCCCGTCGAGGTTTCGCTGACTGTGATCGTATCACCGCGGGCAATTAAGTCTGGTCCCACAACGGCCGCTGCATCCAGTAGATCGTCATTATCTGCCATTATTTTGATACCTCTAAACAACCCCGCCCCAGTAACAAGTCGGTAAAATGTGCTAACTCCTCGGCGCCCAATTGGCGCGAGGCCCACCAACCGACATGGTGATCAGGTCGGGTCACATCTACCGTAATGCCCCACATAGCATCGATAGCATCCGGGATCATACTGTAGCGCATGTCGATCACTCTTCCGGCCTCGTCCTGGGCCAAATAATCATCAGAAAACCAACGAAACCGTTCGATGTCACGCGCCTGCTGACTGTCCTTGGGCAGCGCAGCGAAGCTATTCTGTTTGTTAAAACGCTCAATACTGGTGCCTTTGCACCAGTGCGATGTCAGGCCAACCCGCACCGCGTCAACATGATAGACCCCTTGGTTCTCGTAGATCGATTTAAACAAGATTACATTGCCAAAGCTGGGCTTCACCGAAAGCCTACTGGGCGTATGGCCACGTAATTTTGCCTGGTGCTCCGCAATGGCCATGGCGCGCTCCTGTTGCACCCAACCTAGGCCTAAATAAAACAATGCCCAAGCCATAGCGAAGATACCTAACAGACGTTTACCCCGCATCGCTGCTGCAATAACAAGGGCCAGAATCGGTAGAGTGAACAATGGATCAACAATGGATGAGTTATTCCAAGCAACACGCTCATCGCTAAATGGCCAGAACAACTGGGTACCGTAGGATGTACACGCATCCAACAAACCATGGGTTGCATAGCCGGCTAGACAGGCCAAATAAGTTTGCCGCCATGACAACGCTTTACGCGCTAATGGGTAAAGTGGCGCCGCCACCAATAATGCACCGAAGGGTATAAACACCAGAGCGTGGCTGAATTGACGATGAAACTCGAGAAACAACAACGGATCACTACTGGACTGGATAAGCACATCTAAATCTGGGGCCATACCCGCAAGCGCACCGAGCCAGGCCACCGTAAATAGCTGTTTCTTACGATCCTGAGTCGACGTTGCAAGCGCCGCGCCCACTGCACCTTGGCTAATCGGATCCACAAGTACACTCCATATGCGTATCTACATCCACGACTTCGGGCGCGCTTCAACCAAATACAGGGCGTAATCCGCAACCTGCCGTGCCATATGTGCCGAAAGGTAGGGTATGGTGACAGTTCTTGAGGCCAGCACCAATCGCAGGTGCGCAACCTGGCGGCGCCGCATAAGGTGGGTTTGCACGAAGTTTATTCGCTGTATTTTCGCCAAGGGTACGACCACGTAGGATCGCCCTATAAGTCCTCGGCGCAAGATCAGATGCTCTTTATTTACTGCCACACCGAGCAGGCGCCAGCTGCAATAGGCCGCCCAAGCCAGCAACCCAATGATAACGCTCGCGATGACCACTACCCATGGAGGAAGATTCACAGCCAGCAATAGCAACAATGGCAGACCTATCAGCGCCAACCAATACCAGCGTTTGCGCAAATACAACGCACTCACTGCACTGTAAGGCTCCGAGGCAATCGATGTGTAGGAGCAATCGAGGGCATCTTCAACCAGCATTTGGCTTTGCGCCATAGTAACCGCGGGCACCAGTAATTTTTGATCGCCGTTACCACTGCTGAGGGCATGGGCAATTTGCTCGAATTTGACGTTAAATCGCGAGAAATATCGGGCGATCCAATTCTGCTGGATAGCGACGGTTTGAATGCGCCGCTGGCGTACATGCAACTCCCGCCGACTCAACGCCCCATGGCCAACAGCAAAACCATCCGGAATCCGACTCAACTGAAAGTTTTTATAAATCAACAGCGATGCCAGCACAGATAAACCCAGCATCAACGCAACACCGATCATCAAGAGCACAAAGCCGATAAGCCAAATCTGTGCCGCCGTGGCTTCCAGCATACTGTCAGGAAACAGGGCAACCACGGTTTCCGAACTCAATTGAGACGACTCCGGCAGTTGGCTATAGACACCTAGTAATCCAGCTAGAACTAACCAAGCTTGATTACTGCTCAGACCGTGAATGACTATGTCCCGTGCACTACGCTGAATCAAAACAACATCATCTTGGACTGGCTCTGTAGAATCAGACGCTTGCACAGTCAATCGGGCGTCCACTATCCGTTGTCGCAACGACTCTGCCAATGTCCCTTCTAACGCCGCCAGCGTTACCTCTTCCTCACTAGAGCCCGCACTGTCGATCGCCAAGGAGGCTAAACCTAGCGGTTTAAAGTAAATGGGCCGAACTACTGATACATTCTGAATACGCGAAAAATCCAAATCCAGCTGAGCGCGTTGGAATACCCCCTGTCTTACGATCAGACCCGACTCAGACCATCGGTAGTCGAACCGACGCACGAACAAAAACGCATGCCCGAGAATTAAAGCGATGGCGGCGCTCAACAACATGGCCGGTACCCATAGACTGTCTGCTCGCAGGGTGGCTATCAGGATCGGGGCTAGGGCATAGGCGCTGGTGAAAATCTGGCGCAGGCTGCGCGCCGCGAAATACACCACGGCCCAATTTGAAAGTTTCGACCATACATGGTCGGCATCAGCTTCGAGCAAAGACCTAACCCTGAGTAGATTGAGCGTCGAGCAGACGTTGTCGCAACTGCTCAGCGGTAGCGACGTTCAAACCAGGGATTGTGAATGTCTCGGTTTCGGTGCCGGCGCTAAAGATACGCAGACCGGCCAGCTCCAGATACTTATCGACCGGACCCCTGGCCACCTCAATGTGTTGCAACCGCACAAGGGGTTGGATGATTTGCTTGCGCCAAAAAATGCCTTTGCGTAAGGCAATATCATGTTCCCTGAGGGCATAACCACAGCGCCGGCACGACCAATAGGTGAGTACTGGAAACACTGGCAATACCAGTAATGTGCTCAGGCCGCGGCGCCATTCCTCAGGTAGAAACAACCATACAGCCGCAAAAACCACCACGGCGATTACGATCATCCAGACCACACTTAGGACGAATTGGGCGAGCACATAGCGCCGTTCCAGAGGCACAAAGTCAATGGACTGGGTAGCTGGTAATTGCGCTATATCGACACCGAGGTTAGTGAACAGAGCCCTTCTCCGATAGCTTTCAAGCCGCACAGTGTGCCGCCTACCAGAGCCGATGGCTAGGCTAGTCGCAGATCTTTGTAACTAAGCGCTGCTGACCGGCTTACTGCGCATTGCCCTCAGTGCAGGTAGTCAGTGCCACAAATTCACTGCTGACGGCTAAGCTATGACCCATGCATGGGTCAAAAGGTTGGTAGATTACCGTTCTGCCTAATAAGGCAATGCCAATGTAGCCGCGCATTTGTAATTCGCCTTTTCGATTAACTTTCATCGTCGAGGAGTAGGTATTACCTGATCTGGGGTCATAAATTTCGCCCTGCCAAACGCCCTTATCAAAGCGATAGTCCGTCAGCATATTGAGTCCCATTAGGTATCTCGCGCGCAGCTGCGGATCTGGGTTTTGATCATCTCGCCGCGGTGTGCCTACGGGCCATGGGCTGCTCTCACCCTCTAGATAAGTCAGCTCGCCTGGCCGAAGCGCAATGATTTTAGCCTCCAAGGTAGAACCGACCTGCTCAACCCAAAGTATTGATCCATCATCACGCCAGAGACCCACAACATCTTCTCGGGACGCAGCCGATGCATGGAAAGTGGTCCCAAGAAGGATGCTCAGCAAGCCCAGATTGGATAACTGTTTCAAATAGCGCACGCTCAACTCCTGCTCAGTTTATTGCTTGTATTTTCGACTCCGTGATCCAGAGTGCCCGCTCTATCAGTAAATATCGCGAAAATCCGCCAAGACCTCTAAGGCATTGGATACGCCATAGGGCCTAGAACGCGTTCAAACATAGCACCCGCTGCTAACAATCCAGACTCATTAAATCGCGCGCCGATAAGCTGCAGCGATTGCGGCAGGCCGTTGCTATCAACCCCTGCTGGTACGTTGAGAGTCGGGTGACCTGAGTAGTCGAACGGCGCGGTAAAAGATAAAAACGGTGCAGATTCCGGTTCCAACCCTCCCTGCTCCATCTGCGCAACAGATGGCCCAGCAATAGGCATAGTCGGTGTCAGCAGCACGTCTACTGCCGTGAGGACCGCATCAAGCTCAGTGCGAAACTGAGCGCGCAAGTTCTGCAATTGTGCATACTCGTCAGCTGACACGGTACGACCAAGTTCTAGTAGCCAGGTCAGTCCAGGGCCATATCTGTGTGCTTGTTCAGGGTACATGTCGGCGTGGGCACGCAAACACTCCACAGCACAGCTTTTACCCCAATCCACCGCCAACTGGTAATAACTCGGTGGCATGGTGACCGCGCGCACCTCGACCTTTGTACCCGCTCGGGCAAGGGCATCAACCAGAACTTGGGTAACCGCCGCGGGTACGCCGGCACTAATATACGACTCATCCAGGCCGACGATGATGGGTTTATTGGATGGCTGCAGGCACGAAAGATAGGACGGCACCGGCAAGTCAGCGCTATTGGCATCTTGCGAGTCATAACCGGCAATGGCTTGCAGCACCCGCGCTGCATCCTCAACACTTCGGGTCATTGGGCCAATATGATCCAAACTATTCGCCAGCGGAAATGCCCCGTGGAGACTGACTCGGCCATAGGTTGGTTTCAAACCGACCAAGCCATTGCATGCCGAGGGAAAACGAATACTGCCGCCGGTATCTGAACCCAATGCCGCATAGGCAAGGCCTGCCGCAACGGCTACACCTGACCCCGAGGAAGAGACGCCGCTCCAGGCATCCGGCGCCCAAGGATTAACTGGCGCAGTAATTGAGGGGTGATGGCTACCATAGGCCCCTTCAGTAAGTTGTGTCTTACCGATAATGACCGCACCGGCAGCGCGCAGCCGGGTAACTACGGTAGCGTCATAATTTGGCTTGAAATCGCGCATGACGTCAGTACCACTGGCGGTTTCAACCCCAGCGGTAAACAGCAGATCCTTGATCGCGATGGGCACCCCATGCAGCAGGCCAAGCTGTGCGCCTTGCTGACGCGCCTCATCACAGGCCTGAGCTTCGGCCAGCGCAGTCTCGGTGAGCAGCCGGGCATAACTCTGGTAGGTGACGTCATATTCTTCGCAGCGGTTCAGCATGCTGCGGGTCACATCTAAACTCGCAAGCGCACCGCTCTTTAACTGCCGGCACAACGAAGACAGTGATTGGGAATGCAAAGGCGATTGACTCATAGCACTATGACCTATGACTTATTCACGTTTTCAGTCAGCTGCCACCGCTGGGCCATCCTGGGTCGCTGTGTCTGCCCGCAGTGATTTATAAAGAGATACAGTCAACAGCACGATCACCGCAAATAACGGCACTGAGACCAGTGTCACCGCCGACTGCAATGGTTTTAGCCCGCCCAGATATACCAGCGTAATTGGCAATAGCCCAAGCAGAAATGCCCAGAACACACGATGCCAGCGAGCTGGATGTTGCGTGGGGGGCAATTCCTCTGTGGCCGAGGCCGCCAAGGTATACGAAGAGGAGTCATAACTGGTCGCGGCGAAGATCACGCAGACGATGGTAAACAGCACCAGTACCAGTTTTGGCCAGGGCAGCGTGCTGAGCACACCGACGATAGCGCTGGGCGCGCCGGCGCTATTCATGGTTTCGAGCACCGGGTACATACCATTCAGTTCAAGATAAATGGCGTAATTGCCGAGTACCGAAAAGAACACCACACTGCCTAGAGTGCCATAGCCGATACAACCAAGAATCATCTGCCGCAAGGTTCTACCACGGGAAATCTTACAAATAAAAATGCCCATATACGGGCCTAATGCCAACCACCATGCCCAATAAAACACCGTCCACGATTCGACAAAACTCGAGGTCTGCGACGCGTCCGCCCACGTGCTCATGCGCACGAAGTTCTGCACCATGTGGCCCACTGCTTCAAAGCCTAATTCGACAATGAACAGGGTTGGCCCTACCAACACGATAAAAAATAACAGCGCGAAGGCGAGCCCTACGTTCCAATCACTGAGGCGTTTAATGCCGCGCTCCAGACCAAACCAAACACTGGTGGCAAAAATTACGGTAACGACAAAGATCACGATTAGATCGAGACTGAAACCCCATGCTGCTCGATCTAGACCAAATAATTCAGTCACACACATGCCAATCAGCGGTACCGCTAAACCAATACCAGTACTGCAGGCACCTACTAACCCAACGACGAAGAGCAAGTCGATAATACGGCCGAGCAAACCATGCGCTTGGCGCCCAATAATCGGCTCGCAGGCTTCACTCAAACGCAAAGATTTAGCGCCCCGCACGTAGTAACTGTAGCTCACAGCCACACCGGGTAAGCAATAGAGTGCCCATCCGATCAAACCCCAGTGAAAGATGGGGTAGCTGACCGCCCAATTAAGTGCCTCTGGCGTCCCCGCAGCCACAGAAAACGGCGGACTTTCATAGTAATGGGCCCATTCCACAGTACCCCAGTACAAAATACTGGTGCCAATGCCGCCACAAAATAACATCGCCGACCAACTGAAGGTGGAGAAGTCGGGGCGCGTATCGCCAAGTCTGATATCGCCATACCGACTCAGCGCCAGATACAGGAGAAATAACAGCGTTGCCACCGAGCCTATTAAATATACGATGCCGAAATTGTGGGTCAGATAATCAAAGGCTCGACCCAACATCTGCTGTCCATCTTCAGGATACAGGGCTAGTGGTAAGCACAGTGACAGGATAATAATTACGCTGCCAAAAAAAATCGGCCGGTCCAACCCATTGCCAATCCCCTGCTGCGGTTCTGGTGTGGGTTGCGGTTGAGTTTCTTGCATGTTGTATCGCTATTGTTTCGCTTCGGCCGCTTTGCGCTCTACACTAAAGGGCCGCAAAGGTGGATTGCAAGTTGACACCACCGGCACAGCTGGAACCGAACAGTGAGGAGAGCAACATAAGCGACCCGGCCGACACTTTAGAATTTCGCAATATGGGCTACGGCCTATATACCCGCCTGTGGCCGGCGACCACACCTCATACTCGTGCCTGTGTACTCATTGTCCACGGCATGGGCGAGCACAGTGGTCGTTATGAACCACTGGCGCGAGTTCTCAACGGCGCCGGCTGCCACGTGCTCGCCCCTGATCTACGCGGACACGGTCACAGTCAGCCTGAGTACTGTGCGCCCGGCGACATGGGCTATGACGGTTGGCAGCGCAGCCTCTTAGATCTGCATTTGCTGCAGCGATGGCTCAGCAACCGCTACGCGCGACCGGTTATTTTGCTTGGCCACAGCATGGGAGCAATGCTCGCACAGCAATATCTCGGCTATTTCGGCCATACCCTAGCAGCCTGCGTACTCAGCGGCTCCACGGGAGCACTGCCTGCGCTAACCACCCTAGCTGGAGAGTTCTTAGCCACCTTGGACAGTCAACGTCTCGGACCCCATGGTCCCAGTCCGGTGCTCAGAGACAACTTGTTCGCAGCCAATAATAAGCGCTTCGAAAATCTCCCAGACGGAGCAGCCCAACAGGGTTTCGGCTGGCTAAGCCGTGACCCAGAGCAAGTCGCAGCATACGTCGCTGACCCATTGTGCGGCGCCGTCTTATGCAGCAGTAGTTTGGCCGGAATGTTCCGTGGCCTGCGTCATGGCTGCCGTGCCAGCCATATTGCGTGCATCCCGAAAAATCTTCCGATTCGCTTTATCAGCGGCACGGACGACCCAGTGCACAATAACGAGCGCGGCATTCGCCGTCTCATAGGCCGCTACGAAAAAGCCCAACTAAATGTCTCCCATAAACTCTATCCGGGAGGACGCCACGAGATGTTCAACGAGACCAACCGTGCCGAAGTATTCAATGATCTGCTGGATTGGCTTGAGGAGATAGATTTTGCCTGATCACAACCCAAGGCCATTATGGGACGATGCGCTCACCCTGTGCCGTGATTTACAACGCGGCAGCACCAGTGCTGTAGATCTCATGCGCAACGTTTATGCGCGCATTCAGGCCATTAACCCTACCGTCAATGCGTTAGTAAACCTACTTGATGAACAACAGGCATTGGCTCTGGCTGCGGCCGCCGATCAGGTGCCGATTGCGGAACGCGGCCCACTACACGGCCTACCGATGGCGCCGAAAGATGCAGTAGCTGTACGTGGCTTCCCAACCACGTGGGGATTTAAACCCTTCGCAAGCAGAATTGAAGAACACGACAGCACTCTGGCTAAACGTATGCGTGAAGCCGGCGCCATCTTCATCGGTCACAGCAACATGCCTGAGTTTGGTTTGGGCTCAAATACTTTCAACGCGCTATTCGGCGCCACACTCAACCCATACGACATCAGCAAAAGCGCTGGCGGCAGCAGCGGCGGTGCAGCCGTTGCTTTGGCCACCGATATGCTGCCCCTGGCCGATGGCAGCGACATGGGCGGGTCGCTACGCAATCCTGCCAGTTTTTGCAACGTAGTAGGGTTCCGCCCCTCAATAGGCCGGACGCCTATTAGCCGCGGCTTTGGCTGGTATGGTCGGTTGGTCACTGCAGGCCCAATGGCAAAAACAGTAGCCGATACCAGTCTGCTGATGTCGATTTTGGCGGGACCGGATGCAGCTGACCCGCTAACTCTCCCAGAGTCTGGTGACTATTTTCTAGATGCGTTGGTGCCGGCCCAAGTTGACGCCAATCAACCCATTAAAGTTGCTGTAAGCGAGGATCTGGGTACGCTGCCAATCGATTCTAGCGTGCGCTCGGTCATACAGAGTGCTGCAGGAGTATTTAGCGATCTCGGTGCACAGGTTAGCCAAGACCACCCTAACCTAACTGGCGCCATGGAAGTTTTTCAGACCCAGCGAGCCGCCGGTTTACGCACCCTTGGCCGGAGCCTGGATATGGCGATTCCAAACTGGCGTGACGACGCCAAAGACACGGCGATCTGGAACATCGAGCGGGGCTTTGCCCTAACCGCGGACGAACTGCTGCATGCGGAGCAGCTACGCACCAAAATCTATGCCGACACGGCAGCATTCTTTCAGCACTACGATGTATTGGCCTTGCCCGCGGCCCAAGTACCACCCTTTGCAATCGAACAAGCGTGGGTTAGCGAAATTGACGGTATTAACTTAGAAACCTATATCGACTGGATGGCGGTGTGCTGCATGATTACCGTTACCGGCTTACCGACGCTGTCGGTCCCGGCGGGCTTTACCCCAGCAGGGTTGCCCATCGGCGTGCAACTTGTGGGCAAGCCTAGGGGCGACCTTGAGCTACTGAAAATTGCTCATGCGTTCGAGCGATCTACGCAGTTTTATAAACAGCGACCAAGTATAATCTAGCGTCTGAATCAACCGTTGCTGCCATGACACCAAAGCCTCAAGAATTGCCCAAACTTTACTCAATGTTCAGTATCGGTTTGGTAACCTTCTTCTGTTCGCTGCTTGCTGGCGGCTACCTGTTGTACGCAAACTACAAAGCCTTGGGCATGCGTAAGATGGCGCGTTACGTCCTAGCTGCCACTATCGCGCTCTTCGCTGTATTTTTATGGGCACTGTCTGCCTATATCGAAGGTGCCAGCAATACCGCTGAAGAGCTGCCACAACTACCAATAACGATCAATTTAGTCGCTGCTGTAGCCCAAGCCATTGTCGCTGTAATGGCGACCCAAGTTCTTCAGGGTCCCATGTTCGCCACTTTCAAAGAGATGCGGGGGAATTATCATTCAACCTGGCAAGCCCTGTTCATCGGCCTGTGCGCGGCCTTTTTAATATCTATGTTTATGGCTCTGATCGCCGCCCTTACTCGGCTGTAGACCATCTACCTAACGTTAACTCCTGTCAGTGCGATTCCGGGACACTAAGAAAGCGTTTTTGAAAGTCCTCTTTTGAGTTGATACGCGGATAATCGGCATCGGGGATATCGATTTGCAAAAATTCGCACAGCGGCGCCCAACCGTCGCCTGGCTCAATGATCAATAGTTTGCTCCGCGGCACGCTATTGATCACCTCCTGATTATGGCGCTCAAAACAATTGATCACATGTTGCTTTTCATCCATGCGCCCCCCGAAAACGCCATCCCAAATCACTTCATAAAGCATCTTGATGCGATCTTGGCCTGGGCTTTCCACTTCGCCCCGCTGCTCCGCTGCCGCAAGATCCATGCGCCCTCGCTCTGAGGACAACCAAATAGTCTGCATTACACTGGCATACCACTGCTCGGGGTCGCGCCGCGTCAGAATAACTTTAGCGTCAGGGAAAACTTTCAATTGTTGTCGCCAAAAATTACAGGATGGCCAATCCACTGCCGCCTGATAGCCGACAAAGAGCGTTTCCCAATCCACATTCTGACCCGCGGCAAGGGCCCGCCATTGCTCGACGTGGTGCGGCACTAGGGGCATTTCCATCATGTGGTAACACTTATCGAAGCCCAGACGTTCTAACGCCAATTTCAACGACAAAGTACCTGTACGACCAAATCCAGCGCCAATTACCTTGAGCCCCATAGCGTCCTCGCTGTTTGCTAATATTTTCTGTTAGTTAAATTTATTGACTCAGTTTAGTAAACCACGACGGAACGAATACTTTCCCCCGCATGCATAACGTCGAAGCCTGCATTAATTTCATCTAACCCAAGGGTATGCGTGATCAGATCATCAATATTGATCTTGCCATCCATATACCAGTCAACGATTTGCGGTACATCGGTGCGTCCCTTGGCACCACCAAAGGCGGTGCCCCGCCAAACTCTACCCGTCACCAACTGGAACGGTCTGGTAGCAATCTCCTGACCTGCACCGGCCAC
>Ga0163109_10001663_pt1 | contig 17548 bp, 14 predicted proteins | sample CRUFie1St13metaG_FD_108704 | JGI IMG/M metagenome (GOLD analysis project Ga0163109, IMG submission 108704) | Marine microbial communities from the Costa Rica Dome - CRUD Field 142mm St13 metaG | ecosystem: Environmental > Aquatic > Marine > Oceanic > Photic zone | place: Costa Rica: the Eastern... | reverse complement strand
TCTTTCGGAGAGGGCGTGGAAAGAACTTTCCCGTTATACGGAACACTAATAGACTCAATTAAAATAATACGCTCAGGTAAAGTCAGAAGAGCTAAATTATATTATTTAAGAGATAGAACTGGAAAGTCAGCCAGAATTGCAGAGAAAATTAGAAAAAAAATTGGCATTGATATTGATGTTAAGCCTGAGACAGTAACTGAGGAGAACTTAGCTCCTGTAGATAATAAAAATAAATTAGAATCAAATAAAGAGTCAACACAACACAATATAGTTAAAAATGATGAGGACTCTAATATGGATATTAAAAAAGACCCTTCTGTGGCCGAAACTAATACAGAAAAAAAACTTGAAAACTTACAAGAAAAAAAATAATTTTTTTCTCAATGCCCAAAACTCTATACGATAAAATTTGGAATGACCATTTAGTTCATCAACAAGATGATGGAACAGCATTATTATTTGTTGATAGACATTTAGTTCACGAAGTTACTAGTCCCCAAGCTTTTGAGGGTCTTAGAAACTCTAAAAGAAAAGTTAGACATCCAAAATTAACTTTAGCTGTTGCAGATCATAATGTTCCAACTACTGATAGATCAAAAGGTATCTCAGATAAAGAGTCTAAAATACAAGTTGAAACTTTGGAGGCTAATTGTAAAGAATTTGGAATTAATCTTTTCGGAATGGATGATAAGAGACAAGGGATTGTTCATGTTACTGGACCTGAACAAGGTTTTACACAACCTGGCACAGTAATAGTATGTGGTGACAGTCATACAGCAACTCATGGAGCATTTGGTGCTTTAGCGTTTGGAATAGGAACTTCTGAAGTAGAACACGTTTTAGCGACACAAACATTAGTTCAAAAGAAAGCAAAAAATTTTAGAATAAGTGTAGATGGCAAGCTTCCATTAGGTGTTACATCCAAAGATGTTATTCTTCAAATAATTGGAAAAATAGGAACTGCTGGAGGTACTGGATGTGTAATAGAGTATGCAGGAAACTTGATAACATCTCTAAGCGTTGAACAGAGAATGACGATTTGTAACATGACTATTGAAGGAGGTGCAAGAGCAGGATTAATAGCCCCAGATGAGAAAATATTTAATTATCTTAAGGGTAAGCCAATGTCACCAAAAGGAGTTAATTGGGATAAAGCTTTGGAGTATTGGAAAACTTTAAGTTCAGATCAGGGAGCAAAATTTGATAAAGAGGTAAATTTAAAAGCGGATGAAATTTTACCAATGGTAACTTGGGGAACTTCTCCACAAGATGTAATTACAATTGATGAAAAAATTCCAAATCCACAAAATGAAAAAGATGAGGATAAAAAAAATTCTTTAGAAAGAGCGTTAAATTATATGGGTTTAAAAGCAAACATGTCAGCAAAGGATATTAAAATAGACAAAGTTTTTATTGGAAGCTGTACAAATGGCAGAATTGAAGATTTAAGAGAAGCTGCAAAAATCCTTAAAGATAAAAAAATTGCCGCTCATGTTCATGGTATGGTTGTTCCAGGATCAGGCTTAGTTAAAGAGCAGGCAGAACAGGAGGGATTAGATAAGATATTTGTTAATTCTGGTTTTGAATGGCGAGAACCTGGTTGTTCAATGTGTCTTGCAATGAATGCGGACAAATTAAAACCTGAAGAAAGATGTGCATCTACTTCAAATAGGAATTTCGAGGGAAGACAAGGAAGAGGTGGAAGAACACATTTAGTAAGTCCAGGAATGGCTGCAGCAGCAGCAATATCAGGCAGTCTTGATGATGTGAGAAAGTATCAAAATTAGATGCAAAAATTTAGCACATTAAAGAGTATTCCTGCATATTTACCGATAGTCAATATTGATACTGATATGATTATTCCAAAACAATTTCTTAAGACAATTAAGAGAACTGGACTAGGAAAGAGTTTATTTTTTGAAATGAGGTACGATGACAAAGGTAAAGAAATCGGAGACTTTGTTTTAAACAATAGCCCATTTAAAAATTCAAAAATTTTAATAACTGGAAAAAATTTTGGTTGTGGCTCCTCAAGAGAACATGCTCCGTGGGCATTATTGGATTTTGGTATAACATGTGTCATAAGTTCAAGTTTTGCAGATATTTTTTATAATAATTGTTTTAAAAATGGAATTTTACCAATCATTTTAGATGATGAAAAAATAAAAGAATTGTCAGAGTATGCAAAAAGAAAAGAAGAAATTTTTGTAGATCTTAATAAAGAAAAAGTAGTTTATGGAAACAATGAGGTTGAATTTAAAATAGACCCATTCAAAAAAAAATGCCTTCTTGAGGGATTGGATGATATCGCTTTATCATTAAATAAATCAGATAAAATTGAGAATTTTGAAAAAGATCTAAAAAATAAAAAACCTTGGGTCTTTAATGATTAAATTAAAAAAAAGAAAGATTTTATTATTACCTGGCGATGGAATAGGCCCTGAGGTTATAAAAGAAGTTAAAAAAATAATAAATTGGTTTAATGAAAAAAAATCTTTAGATTTTGAAATTGATGAAGATCTTGCCGGAGGTTGTTCGTATGATAAACATGGAACACCAATTACAGATGAAGTTTTTTATAAAGCTCTAGAAAGTGCAGTTATAATGTTAGGTGCTGTTGGTGGCCCAAAATGGGATGGAGTAGAATTTTCTAAAAAGCCTGAGAGAGCACTTTTAAAATTAAGAAAAGAATTAAAACTTTTTGCAAATTTAAGACCAGCAATATGTTTTAAACAGTTAGTTGATGCTTCAACTTTAAAACCTGAAATTGTCTCTGGTTTAGATATAATGATTGTAAGAGAGCTTACTGGAGGAATATATTTTGGTGAACCAAGAGGAATTAAACCGATAGAAAATGGAGAGAGAAAAGGTATTAATACCCATACTTATACAAGCAGTGAAATAACAAGAGTTGCAAGGATTGCTTTTGACTTAGCTAAAAAAAGATCTAATAAAGTAACTTCTTGTGAAAAATCAAATGTAATGGAAGCAGGTCAACTTTGGAAAGAAGAAGTACAGTTGTTACATGATAAAGAGTATAAAGATGTAGAATTAAGTCACATGCTTGCAGACAATTGTGCAATGCAATTACTTAGAAATCCAAAACAATTTGATGTAATTGTAACGGATAATCTTTTTGGAGATATGTTATCTGATCAAGCATCAATGTTAACAGGGTCACTTGGACTTTTGCCCTCTGCCTCATTAGGTGCAAAAAATAAAGATGGTGAAATGAGAGCTATGTATGAACCAATACATGGATCGGCACCTGATATTGCTGGCAAGGGCATTGCCAACCCCATAGCATCAATTTTAAGTTTTGCTATGGCTTTAAGATATTCTTTAGATTTAGATAAGGAAGCAGGTGCATTAGAAAAAGCAGTACAAATAGTACTAAATGAAGGTCTTAGAACAAAAGATATCTCATCAAAAGGGACAAAAGAAGTGTCGACGTCACAAATGGGTGATGCGATAATTTCAAAATTGCAATAACTAATTAATTATCTTAAACTTATAATATGCCAAGCTACACAGCACCAATTGAAGACATGATGTTTCTTTATGAAAAATTGAGAAATAATCAAAAGTATAATGAATTAGAAAAATATAAGGAAGTTACTTCAGATTTGGTAAAAGATATTTTACAAGAGGCAGCTAAAATAAATCAAAATCTTATTCTACCATTAGCTAAAGCTGGAGATGAAAATCCTGCTGTTCTGGAAAACGGAGTAGTAAGAACTCCTCCTGGATATAAAGAAGCTTATAAAAAGTATATTGAAGATGGATGGACGTCTTTGTCTTGTGATCCAAAGTATGGCGGACAAGGTATGCCAAAAACTGTAAGCGCATTTTTTGACGAAATGTTATCTTCTGCAAGTTTATCATTTAAACTTTACAGCGAACTTAGCATAGGTGCATATAATTGTATTAATCATCATGCTACTGATGATATAAAAAATAAATATTTACCAAAGATTGTAGAAGGTAAATGGAGTGGAACAATGTGTCTAACAGAGCCAGTATGTGGTACTGATTTAGGTCTACTTAAAACAAAAGCAAAAAAACAATCTGATGGAACTTTCAAATTAACAGGACAAAAAATCTTTATAACTTCAGGGGATCATGATTTAACAGAGAATATTATTCATTTAGTTTTAGCTAGAGCTGATGATTCTCCACCAGGCACAAAAGGAATAAGTTTGTTTTTAGTTCCAAAATTTATTGTCAAAGACGATGGGACAGTAGGACCGAGAAATGGGGTGTCAACTGGATCAATCGAGACAAAAATGGGTATAAAAGGTTCAGCCACATGTGTTTTAAATTTTGATGATGCTACAGGTTATATGATTGGTGCTAAAGAAAAAGGTTTAAGCGCTATGTTTACAATGATGAATCTTGAGAGAATAGTTGTTGGGATTCAAGGCCTAGGTATTTCAGAAATTGCTTATCAAAATTCACTTTCTTATGCAAAAGAGAGAAAACAAGGAAAAACAAACAATTCAAAATCAAAAAATGGTGCAGACTTTATAATTGAACATGCTGATATAAGAAGATCATTATTAAACATGAAATCTATAATTGAGGGTGAAAGAGCGCTTTGTTTCTGGTTATCTCAACAGACAGAAGTTAGCTTGTATCATCCAGATGAAAAAATCCGCCAGGACGCGTCCGATTACGTATCTCTGATAACACCTGTAGTAAAATCATTATTTACGGATTTAGCAATGGAAATCACCAGTGATGCAATGCAAATTTATGGAGGCTATGGCTATACTAAAGATCAAGGAATAGAACAATTATATAGAGATAATAGAATAACGCCTATATATGAAGGAACAAACTCAGTTCAAGCTGCTGATTTAGTTTTTAGAAAATTATCAAATAAAAATGGAAATATAATTGATAAATTTTTGGATCAGATTAAATCTGAATGTAATTCAAACAATGAAAAGATAAAACCGTTTATAGCAGAATTTAATAATCATTTTAGTATTCTTAAAAAATTCAGTGATTGGATGATGACTAGAGCAAAAACTGAAAAAGATGACGTAAGTGCAGCAGCTAATGATTATCTTAAAACTCTAGGTTATGTCTCTATTGCGTATGCATGGATAAAAGTTTTGGAAGTAAGTTTTGAGGATTACAATGAGAATAAAAGTTTTTATGATGAAAAAATAGACACGGCTAGATTCTACTTTGATAAAGTACTGCCTAGAGCTGAACAACATTATAAATCAGCTATTTCTGGTAGTTCAAATATAATGAATTTCAAATTTAATTAAAATGAGTCATTACGATACTAATTTGAATAAAAATAATGCAAACTATGTTCCATTAACACCTTTGACTTTTTTAAAAAGAGCTAAAGAAATTTATCCAAATTATGAAGCTGTTATTTATGAAGATCGAATATATTCGTGGGATCAGGTTTATAAAAGAACAGTAAAATTTGCGAGTGCTCTTAGTAAAATTGGTATTGGAAAAGGTGATACAGTTTCATTTTTAGCTTTTAACACTCCTGAAATTTTTGAAGGTCATTACTCTGTACCAATGACAGGTGCAGTATTAAATACTATTAATATAAGATTAGATGCTAAAACTATTGGATATATTTTAAATCACAGTGAAGCAAAAGTATTAGTTGTAGACAGACAACTTCATGTTGAAGTGAAAAAAGCTTTAAGCACTTTAAAGAAAGAAATTATAGTAATTGATATAAATGATAAATTTGCTGACCAATCCAAGTGTGAGAAAATTGGCGATTTAGAATATGAAAGTTTTTTAAATACAGGTGATGAAGATTATAATTGGCAAATGCCAGAGGATGAATGGCAAGCAATATCTCTAAGTTATACATCTGGCACTACAGGAAATCCGAAAGGTGTTGTATATCATCATAGAGGGTCTTACCTAATGTCCACTGGGAGTGCTGTTGCATGGAATATGCCAAATAGATTAAATTTTTTAACCATTGTTCCAATGTTTCATTGTAATGGATGGGGCTATCCATGGACAATACCGATGTTAAATGGAAGAACAATTTGTTTAAGAAATATTGACGTCAAAAAAATATTTGAATTGATTGACAAACATAAAGTCACTCATTTTGGTGGTGCACCTATAGTATTAAATATGATTACCGGTGCAGCTGACACTGATAGAAAAAAATTAAATCAAAAAGTTCATGTTCTTACAGCAGGAGCTCCGCCACCAAGTATTATATTTAAAAAAATGAGCGAACTTGGATTTGAAGTCATGCACGTTTACGGATTAACAGAAACCTATGGTCACGTTACACAGTGCGCTTGGAATGATGCTTGGAATGAATTTGATGAAGAAAAACAAAATGAGATTAAAGCAAGACAAGGAGTAAGGTATCCAAATACCGAAGGAATTGCAGTTATGAATCCTGAAACAATGAAGGAAGTACCTAGAGATGGGAAGACTATAGGGGAGATTATGATTAAAGGTAACGTTGTAATGAAAGGATATTTTAAAGATAAGGAAGCAACATCTAAAGCTATGGATGGAGGGTGGTTTCATTCTGGAGATCTAGCAGTCATGCATCCTGATGGATATGTAAAAATTCAAGATAGATCTAAAGATATTATTATTTCAGGTGGAGAAAATATCTCTTCAATAGAGATAGAGAATACCTTGGCAAAACATCCTTCAGTTTCAATTGCAGCAGTTGTCGCCAAACCAGACGAAAAATGGGGTGAAGTTCCTTGTGCGTTTATCGAAATGGTAAAAGATAAACCGGTAACAGAAAAAGAACTAATAAGTTTTTGCAAAGAAACACTTGCAGGTTTTAAAGTGCCAAAACAAGTAGTTTTTTGTGATTTGCCAAAAACTTCAACTGGTAAAATCCAAAAATTTGAATTAAGAAAAAAATTTTAAATCTTTAAAAAAATGGGTAATTATTCAATAGCTAAATCTAGAAGATTAAGAAGTACACCTTATACTTCAAGAATAGAAAACCAAGGTGTAACGGCTTATACAGTATACAATCATATGATTTTACCAGCTGCATTTGGATCCATTGAGGAGTCTTATCATCATCTAAAAAAAGATGTTCAAGTTTGGGATGTAGCAGCTGAGAGACAGGTTGAAATTTCAGGAAAAGATTCTGCTGAATTAGTTCAATTGATGACCTGTAGGGATTTGTCTAAATCAAAAGATGGAAGGTGTTATTATTGTCCAATTTTAGATGATCAGGCTGGAATAATTAATGATCCTGTAATTTTAAGATTAAATAAAGATAGATGGTGGATATCAATTGCAGACTCAGATGTAATATTATTTGCTAAAGGGCTAGCGATAGGTAAAAAATTTGAAGTTAAAATATTTGAACCTAATGTAGATATAATGGCCGTTCAAGGTCCAAAGTCATTTAAATTAATGGAAAAAATTTTTGGAAAAAAAATTACAGAATTAAAATTTTTTGGTTTCGATTATTTTGATTTTGAAGGAGATAAACATCTAATTGCGAGATCTGGCTGGTCTAAACAAGGTGGGTATGAAATATATGTAGAAAATACAAAGTCAGGTTTAAAACTATATGATTATTTATTTAAAACAGGAAAAGAATTTAATATAAGACCTGGTTGTCCAAATCTAATTGAAAGAATTGAAAGCGCTTTGCTATCATATGGAAATGATATGGACAACGGTGACAATCCTTTTGAATGTGGTTTTGATAAATATATTAATTTAGACTCTAATGTAAATTTTTTAGGAAAGGAAAAGCTAAAAAAAATTAAAAATGATGGAATTAAAAGAAAATTAATGGGTGTAAAATTTGACATGAAACAAATTAGTTTATCAGGCTCAGTAGATTTAAAAGATGAAAAAGATAATATTATTGGTGAATTACGGTCTGCTTGTTACTCGCCTCATTTTAAAAAGGTTATTGGAATAGCTATGATAAAAAAACCTTTTTGTGAGGCATCAAAACAGTTTAAAGCTGAGATTAATGCAAATATATGTAATGGAATTGTTTGCGATTTACCTTTCATCTAGTATAAAACTTACATCATGGATATTGCAATTGTTGGAGCTACAGGAAATGTTGGTAGAAAAACACTAGAGGTTCTTGAAAAAAAAGATCTTTCTATTGATAATTTACATTTATTAGCATCATCAAAAAGTGTTGGAAAAATAATTACTTTTAGAAATAAAAATCTAGAAGTTAAAGATTTAGATAGTTTTGATTTTTCTAAAGTAAGAATTGCTTTTTTTGCAGCAGGAGGAAAAATTTCAGAAGACTTTGTAGAGAAAGCTGCGAAAAGTTGTATAGTAATTGACAACTCAAGTAAATACAGAATGGATCCAGAAGTTCCCTTAATTGTTCCTCAAGTAAACTCCAGCGATCTTAAAAATATAAAAAAAAATATTATTGCAAATCCAAATTGTTCTACAGCACAATTAGTGATTGCTCTCAAACCTTTGCATGATTTATTTATAATAGAAAGGATAGTTGTATCTACCTATCAATCTGTTTCTGGCGCTGGAAAAAGTTCCATGGATGAATTAATTGAACAAACAAAACTAGTTTTAGATGGTAAAAAAGTAAAATCAAAAAATTTTACAAAACAAATAGCATTTAATGCCATTCCTCACATTGATCTATTTTCAGATGATGGTTATACAAAAGAAGAATTGAAGATGGCCAATGAAACAAAAAAAATTTTAGGCTCTGACATTAATTTAACAGCAACATGCGTAAGATTACCAATATCTGTTTCGCACTCTGAGTCTGTAAACATCAAATTTAAGAAATCATTTACAGTAGATAAAGTAAAAGATGCCTTAGATAATTTTGAAGGATGTAAGGTTATTGATAAAAGAGTTGACGGTGGTTATTCAACACCTTTGGATGCAGAGGGAAAAAATGAAACTTTCATATCTAGAATTAGGCATGATAAAACAATTGAAAATGGATTAAATTTATGGATTGTTTCAGATAATCTTTTACGAGGAGCGGCTTTAAATTCAGTCGAAATTGCAGAAACTTTAATAAAAGAAAATTTTTATGGAAAATAAACAACCATTATCACCACACATACAAATTTATAGATGGCACATTTCATCACTAGTTTCTATCTCTCATAGAATAACGGGTATAATTAATATTATTGCTATTACTTTAATTTGTTTATGGGCATCGTGTTTATTACTGGGTGAAGCTAATTATCAAATAATAAATTCATTTTTGTCATCTTTAGTTGGTAAATTTTTTATATTAGCTATTACATGGTCTTTTTTATTTCAGGTATTAAGTGAAGTAAGACATTTAATTATGGATCTCGGTTATGGTTTTGAATTAAAAACTACAAAAATATCTGGCCTATTAGTAATCTTTGGGTCAGTAATTTTAACAATTATTTTTTATTTAGTTGGAAATACTTTTCTTTAAGATGATTAATGCTACAAAAAAATGGATTTTTTTAAAAATTAGTGGAGCAATATTGATTCCACTAATGATTTGGTTCATTTTAAACCTAATCTCGATTTATGATGAAGACTATTTAAATGTAATAAATTTTTTTCAAAACCCACTATCAAAAATGCTTTTTGGGATATTCATTATAAATGCATATTTTTTTTCAGCATTGAGTATTAGTGAAGTTTTTGAGGATTATGTAACAAATGATAAAATCAAAAGTGTCGCAAATAAGCTTTTATATGTTTCTGCTGTGGTAATTCCATTAATTACAATTATATTAATATCTAGATTATGAATTCTTATAAAATAATTGATCACGAATATGACGTAGTAGTATTAGGTGCTGGTGGATCTGGCTTAAGGGCTGCAGTCGGCCTTAGTGAAGCTGGATTAAAAACTGCATGTATTTCAAAAGTATTTCCCACAAGAAGCCATACATCCGCTGCTCAGGGAGGTATATCTGCAGCATTAGGTAATATGGGTGAAGATGATTGGCGTTGGCATATGTATGATACGGTAAAAGGTGCTGACTGGCTAGGTGATCAAGATTCTATAGAGTACTTATGCAAAGAAGCTCCGAAGGCAGTAATTGAATTAGAAAAATACGGTGTTCCTTTCAGCAGAACGGATGATGGTAAAATTTATCAAAGACCTTTTGGTGGGATGACGAAAAATTATGGAAATGGTGTTGTGCAAAGAACTTGTGCTGCAGCTGATAGAACAGGACATGCAATTTTACACACTTTATATGGACAAGCTTTAAAACATAAAACAGAATTTTTTATAGAATATTTCGCATTAGATTTACTTATGAAAGAAGGAGAATGTAAGGGATTAATTGCGTGGAATTTGAACGATGGAACGATCCATAGATTTAGAGCTCATACAGTTATTATCGCAACGGGTGGTTATGGTAAAGTTTATTACTCTGCAACTTCTGCTCATACATGCACTGGTGATGGCAATGCAATGGTGTTAAGAGCAGGTTTACCTCTTCAAGATATGGAGTTTGTTCAATTCCATCCTACAGGAATTTATGGACATGGTACTTTAATTACTGAAGGTGCAAGAGGTGAAGGTGGATATCTCACTAATTCCAAGGGTGAAAGGTTTATGGAGAGATATGCTCCGAAAGCAAAAGATCTAGCTTCGAGAGATGTTGTTAGTAGGTCAATGTCTATTGAAATTAATGAAGGCAGAGGTGTGGGAAAAGAACAAGATCATGTTCATTTAAACTTAAGTCACTTAGATAAAGAAGTTATAGAAAGTAGATTGCCTGGAATCACAGATGCAGCTAGGCTGTTTGCAAATGTAGATGTAACGAAAGAACCTATACCTGTTGTACCAACAGTTCATTATAATATGGGTGGTATTCCCACAAATTATAAAGGTGAAGTTCTTACTGTTAATGGAACAGAAAAAACAGTAACAGGACTTATGGCAATTGGTGAAGCAGCATGCGTTTCTGTTCATGGTGCCAACAGATTAGGATCAAATTCATTGATTGATCTAGTTGTTTTTGGAAGAGCTGCAGCAAAAAGAGCAGCAGAGTTAATTAAACCTGGAACACCTCATGAGGAATTAAGTGAGTCTGAAACGCAAAAATGTATTGATAGATTTGATAAAATAAGAAATGCAGAAGGAAATATTGGAACAGCTGAACTGAGACTTTCTATGCAAAAAACGATGCAATCAAAATGTGCAGTTTTTAGAACAGAGAAGACTTTGAAAGAGGGTGTTGAAGAGATAAGAAAAACATATGATGGACTAGATCATCTATCTGTTAAAGACAAGTCATTAATATTTAATACAGATCTTGTAGAGACTTTGGAATTCGATAATCTAATTAGACAAGCTGTAGCTACAGTTGACTCTGCTTATCACAGAAAGGAAAGTAGAGGTGCTCATGCAAGAGAAGATTATCCAAAAAGAGATGATCAAAAATTCATGCAACATACACTTGCTTGGTGTGATGGAAAAAATACAAAGATAACATATAGGGACGTCCATAAAACGACCTTAACAAATGATGTTCAATATTTTCCACCTCAAGAAAGAGTTTATTAATGGTACAAATAAGTTTACCTCAAAATTCTGAAGTTAAAAAAGGTAAATATTTTAAAGACAAAACTGGCTCTAAAAACTTAAGGAAAGTAAATGTTTATAGATGGGACCCCTCGTCTGGACAAAATCCTAGAATAGATACATATGAAGTTGACATGGATAATTGTCCTTCAAAGGTTTTAGATATTTTAAATAAGATAAAAAATGAGATTGATCCTACTCTCGCCTATAGAAGATCTTGTGCTCATGGTGTTTGTGGTTCATGTGCAATGAATATGGGGGGTAAAAATGGATTAGCTTGTACTAAACCTCACTCTGAAATTGATGGAGATATAGATATTTATCCATTACCACATTTAAAAGTTAAAAAAGATTTAATTGGTGATTTAGATGGTCTTTATAAGCAGTATCAATCAATTGAACCATGGTTAAAATCAAACTCAAAGTCTGATCAAAGTGAAATTTTTCAATCTAAAGAGGACAGAAAAAAATTAGATGGAGCATATGAGTGTATTATGTGTGCATGTTGCTCTACTTCATGCCCAAGTTATTGGTGGAATGGAGATAAATACTTAGGTCCAGCTGTTCTTTTACAAGCTTATAGATGGATTATCGATAGCAGGGATGAAGAAAGAGAAGCTAGATTAAAAAAGGTTGCTGATGAATTAAAACTTTATAGGTGTCATACTATTCTCAATTGTACTAGTGCTTGTCCAAAAGGTTTAAATCCTGCAAAAGCAATCGCTGAAATAAAAAAAATGTTAGCAACAGCTAACATTTAAACAATAGACTAACAAGAATTTTTACTCTAAAAGATCCTATTCATGAAATTAATTGAACATTTTGTTGGTGGAAATATTATTCCTGGAACTTCAAGCAAAAAAGGTAAAGTCTTCAATCCAGCTACTGGGGAACAAGAAAAGGAAGTAAGATTAGCCTCAAAAACTGATTTAGATCAAGCAGTCATAGTTGCCAAAAAAGCTTTTGAAAATTGGTCACTTAAACCATCTCTTCAAAGAGCCAGAATTATGTTTAAATTTAAAGAATTAATTGAAAAAAATTCAGATGAGCTGACACAATTAATTGTTAATGAACATGGAAAAGTTTACGAGGATGCAAAAGGTTCACTCACAAGAGGTTTAGAGGTTGTTGAATTTGCTTGTGGTATTCCTCATTTACTTAAAGGTGAATTTTCTGAGAATGTAGGTACAGACGTGGATAGCTGGTCTTTGCGACAACCATTAGGAGTCGTTGCTGGAATTACACCATTTAATTTTCCTGCAATGGTGCCAATGTGGATGTTTCCAATTGCGATTGCTTGTGGTAATACTTTTATATTAAAACCCTCAGAAAAAGACCCATCTTGTTCGATTAAACTTGCTGAATTACTGACAGAGGCTGGTCTTCCTGAAGGTGTTTTTAATGTTATAAATGGAGACAAAGAGGTCGTGGATGCCATCCTAACAAATTCAGATATAAAAGCTGTTAGCTTTGTTGGTTCTACTCAAATCGCAAAGTATGTTTATGAAAATTCTGCAAAAAATGAAAAAAGAGTACAAGCTTTAGGTGGAGCAAAAAATCATTTAGTTGTTATGCCCGACTGTGATTTAGATGGTGCAGTAAATGGCCTAATGGGTGCTGCTTATGGTTCAGCTGGAGAGAGATGTATGGCTCAATCTGTTGCAGTTGCAGTTGGAGATATTGGTGATGAACTTGTATCAAAATTATCAAAAAAAGCTGAAGCTTTAAAAGTTGGTCCTGGAATGGATAAAGCATCAGAAATGGGACCTCTAGTTACAAAAGAACATTTAGAAAAAGTTACAAGTTATGTTGATTTAGGTGTCAAGGAAGGTGCAAAGTTAGTGGTTGATGGCAGAGGTTTAAAACTTCAAGGTTACGAAAATGGTTTCTATATAGGCGGATGTTTATTTGATCATGTAAACAAAGATATGAGAATTTATAAAGAAGAAATATTTGGTCCAGTCTTATCAGTTGTTAGAGTAAAAACTTTTGAAGAAGCGACACAATTAATTAACGAGCATGAGTATGGAAATGGAGTTAGCATTTATACAAGAGATGGTGATGCAGGAAGAACTTTTGCAAGTAAAATTCAAGTAGGTATGGTTGGTATTAACGTGCCAATCCCAGTTCCAATGGCGTTTCATAGTTTTGGAGGTTGGAAAAGATCATTATTTGGAGATAGCGGGATGCATGGCATGGAAGGAATAAAATTCTATACTAAACTTAAAACAGTAACATCTAGATGGCCCTCAGGTGTTCGATCAAATGTGGAATTTGTTATGCCAACAATGAAATAAAGGAAATAAATGACAAAAATATCATTAATTGGTGCAGGCCAAATAGGTGGAACGCTTGCACATTTAATAGGAACAAAAGAATTAGTGGACGAAGTGGTTTTATTTGATGTAGCAAGCGGTATTGCAAAAGGAAAGGCATTAGATATTGCGCAATCTTCATCTGTAGATGGTTTCAATGTAGGATTTATAGGAACTGATAACTATGAGGATATAAAAGACTCCAATGTAATTATAATTACAGCAGGTGTTCCAAGAAAACCTGGAATGAGCCGAGATGATCTTCTTGGAATAAACTTAAAAATTATTAAGCAAGTAGCTGAGGGTGTAAAGAAAAATGCTCCTAATGCTTTTGTGATTTGTATCACCAATCCTTTAGATGTCATGGTAATGGCATTTCAAAAATTTTCAGGTTTACCATCAAATAAGGTTGTTGGTATGGCAGGTATTTTAGATAGTTCTAGATTTAAATTATTTTTATCATTAGAACTTAAAGTGCCAGTTAAAGAAATTGAAGCAATGGTTATGGGTGGTCATGGTGACACCATGGTTCCTATGCCAAGATTTACAAAAATTTCAGATAAACCATTGTTAGATCTTGTAAAGGACGGAAAGATTTCCTCTGAAAGATTAGAGGAAATTAATCAAAGAACAAGAGATGGTGGTGCTGAGATAGTTAAATATTTAGAAAAAGGTTCAGCCTTTTATGCGCCAGCAGCAGCAGGTGTCCAAATGGCAGAGGCTTATTTGAATGATCAAAAAAAATTATTACCATGTGCAGCACAATTAAATGGAGAATACGGTATTCAAAATGTTTACGCTGGTGTTCCTGTTATCATTGGAAAAAATGGTGTGGAAAAAATTGAGGAGATTGATTTAGATGAAAAAGAAAAAAAAGAATTTATGCATTCAATAGATGCTGTAAAAGCTTTATGGGCAGCCGCATCTAAAATAGATACTGATTTATCTAAATAATAATGAATATTCACGAGCATCAAGCTAAACAAATATTAAAAAAATATGGTGCTGCAGTTCCAGTAGGAGTATTCGCACTTGATGTTAATGATCTTATTGAAAAAGCAAAAAAATTAAAAACCGAAAAATACGTTCTTAAAGCACAAATTCATGCTGGTGGAAGAGGAAAAGCTGGTGGTGTAAAAATTTTAAACTCTATTGAGGAACTAAAAGTAGCAGCAAAAGAATTATTAGGAAAAACACTAGTTACTCATCAAACTGGTCCAGAAGGTAGAGAGGTAAAAAGATTATATGTAGAAGAATCTTCAAATATAGATAAAGAGTTTTATTTGTCATGTCTTGTTGATAGAGCCAGCTCTAAAATTGCATTTATATCGAGTGATCAAGGAGGTATGGATATTGAAGAGATTGCAAGAACTAAACCTGAAAAAATTATAACAACTAAAATTGATATAAAAGATGACATTTCTATAGCCGATTGTGAAAAAATAATTGAAGTTTTTAACTTAGGTGAAAAACCACAAAAACAAGCAATATCTTTAATTAAATCAATATATAAAATGTTTATAAGTACAGACTCAAGTATGGTTGAAGTAAATCCATTGATTTTGACTAAAGAAGAAAAAATTGTTTGTTTAGATGCTAAAGTAAATTTCGATTCAAATGCTTTATTCAGGCATCCAGAAATTGTTGAGTTAAGAGATTTAAATGAGGAAGATCCTACAGAGATAGAAGCCAGCAAGCATGATCTTGCATATATTAAACTTGATGGAAGCATTGGCTGTATGGTTAATGGAGCAGGATTAGCGATGGCAACAATGGATATAATTAAATTATATGGTAAAGAGCCAGCAAATTTTTTAGATGTAGGTGGTGGTGCATCTAAAGAAAAAGTATCTGCTGCATTAAAAATAATTCTCTCAGACAAAAATGTTAAGGGTATTTTAATAAATATTTTTGGAGGAATTATGAGATGTGATGTCCTTGCTCAAGGAGTAGTTGATGCAGCTAAAGAAATTAATATTAGTGTACCTTTAGTTGTACGATTAGCAGGTACAAATTTCAAAGAAGGAAAAGACATTCTTGATAATTCAGGATTAAAATTAATTTCTGCAGAAAATTTAGATGATGCTGCTAAAAAAATTGTTGAGGCAATAAAATAATATGTCTGTTTTGATAAACAAAAATACTAAAGTAATTTGTCAGGGATTTACTGGAGCGCATGGAACTTTTCATTCAGAGCAGGCTATAAAATATGGAACTAATCTTGTTGGTGGAGTTACACCTAAGAAAGGTGGACAAAAACATTTAGATAGACCAGTCTTTAATACCGTTTTAGAGGCAAAAAATGAAGTAGGAGCAGATGCAACTATGATTTATGTACCTGCTAAATTTGCAGCACAAGCAATTATTGAAGCTGTTGACGCATCAATTGAACTTATTGTTTGCATAACTGAAGGAATTCCGATTCAGGATATGCTTAAGGTTAGACAAAAATTAAGTGGATCTAGTAGCAGATTAATTGGACCTAATTGTCCAGGAATAATTACACCAGATGAATGTAAAATTGGGATTATGCCGGGAAGTATTCACAAAAAAGGAAGTGTTGGAATTGTATCAAGATCAGGTACATTGACATATGAGGCAGTCGCTCAAACAACTGAAAATGAACTTGGTCAATCAACTTGTATTGGAATTGGTGGCGATCCAATAAATGGAACAAATTTTATTGATTGTTTAGATTTATTTTTAAATGATAGTGAAACCGAGTCTATTTTAATGATTGGTGAAATAGGAGGCACAGCTGAGGAGGAAGCAGCTGAATTTATAAAAAGTCATAAAATTAAAAAACCTATTGTTGGATTTATAGCAGGAATTACTGCTCCACCAGGCAGAAGAATGGGTCATGCAGGTGCTATAATTTCAGGCGGAAAAGGCGGAGCTGAAGATAAAATAAAAAAAATGGAAGAATGTGGCATTACTATAGCTAAATCACCATCAATAATTGGAAAAACTTTATTAAATAAACTGTCTAATTGAAAAATAAAATTAGGGGGATATATTAATTAAAAAAGATGTCTACATCAAAAAATCTTAACTTTGAAAAAACTTCATTTTTAAATAAGTCTAATAGTGCATTTATTGAGGAAATGTATTTAAAGTTTGTGAATAAAGATGATGATCTTCCAGAAAGTTGGTCAAATTATTTTGAGGGAATTGGTGAAGAATTAAACGTTATAGCAAAAGAGATTAATGGCCCATCATGGGGACCTACTAAAAAAAAAATCGACATTGATGAATTACAAAAAAAAATAGAAAAACAAGATAAAAATGATTTAGATAATGTTAAATTAGACACCTCAGAAAAATTTAATTTTCAATTACTTGCAGACTCAAATAAAGATTCTATTAGTGCTGTAGCATTAATTAGAGCATATAGATTAAGAGGACATTTATTAGCAGATCTTGATCCTTTAGAAATGAGAAAGTCAGAATATTTAGATGAGCTACACCCAGATTTTTACGGTTTTAAAAAAGAAAATTACGAGAAGAAAATTTTTCTAAATGGGGTAATCAATCGTAAATATGCAAATATAAGAGAAATACTTAAGTTTATGAAGAAGACTTATTGTGAAAAAATAGGTTATGAGTTCATGCATATTTCAAACCCAGTTGAAAGAAAGTGGTTCAGAGACAGGATAGAGCAAGATAAAAATGCACTTCAATTTACAAAAAATGGTAAAGA
>Ga0163109_10001662_pt1 | contig 17554 bp, 15 predicted proteins | sample CRUFie1St13metaG_FD_108704 | JGI IMG/M metagenome (GOLD analysis project Ga0163109, IMG submission 108704) | Marine microbial communities from the Costa Rica Dome - CRUD Field 142mm St13 metaG | ecosystem: Environmental > Aquatic > Marine > Oceanic > Photic zone | place: Costa Rica: the Eastern... | reverse complement strand
CACTACTAACACCAGTTGTGCGTCTATAAATGTCTTTTACTTCCATTACTTCATTAGGTAGTGTATATTCATTCTGCTCTTTTTGTAAAGTCATCATAATAAAAGATTCTTCAACTGCATTTTCTGCACGTTGACGATACTTTTGAATACTTTTGTCTATCGCTAATTCATAATGTTCAGGATCAAGCTCTACGTCAACCATTTGGCCGCCTAGTCTTAATTCCATTTCTTTGACTAATTTAGATTTTAAACTCATTGTGTACCTCTACTTGTATTTATTACAGAAGTACTATTATCCAACAGAACCTTCTAGTGTTATTTCTAATAACTTGTTTGCTTCAACTGCAAACTCCATTGGAAGTTTACTTACTACATCTTTTACAAAACCATTTACAATAAGATTCATTGCCTGTTCTTCATCTAAGCCACGAGCTTGGCAATAAAATAACATTTCTTCAGATACTTTAGATGTAGTTGCTTCGTGATTTATTGAGCCACCGCCTCCAGTTTGTTCAATATATGGAATTGTAATGGCCGCACATTTATCTCCAATAAGCATACTATCACATTGTGTAAAGTTTTTTGATCTACTAGCACCCGCCTTGGCACTAAACTTAACTCTACCTCTATAAGTTTGCTTACCTTGTTTTGCTGAAATACCTTTAGCAACAATAGTTGATGTAGTATTTTCACCAATGTGTATCATTTTAGTGCCTGTATCTGCTTGTTGTCTACCTGTACTAACTGCTACACTGTAAAACTCGCCCTTAGATTCGTTACCTTTTAAAACACAACTTGGATATTTCCATGTTAAGGACGATCCAGTTTCAACTTGAGTCCATGTAATTTTACTTCTAAAGCCTTTACATATTCCTCTCTTTGTAACAAAGTTATATATTCCACCTTTTCCTGTTTCAGGATCACCTGGATACCAATTCTGTACTGTTGAATATTTTACTTCTGCTCTATCTTTTGCAACAATTTCAACACAGGCCGCATGTAATTGATTTTCATCTCTTGCTGGTGCAGTACACCCTTCTAAGTAACTTACATATGCATCATCTTCACATATAATAAGTGTACGTTCAAACTGTCCAGTGTTTGCTTCGTTAATTCTAAAGTATGTTGATAGTTCCATTGGACATCTTACACCTTTGGGAATATAACAAAATGATCCATCAGTAAATACTGCACTATTCAAACATGCAAAAAAATTATCTCCATAAGGAATAACAGATCCTAAATACTTTTTAACAAGTTCAGGATGCTCTTGTACTGCTTCAGTAAAAGAACAAAATATTACACCAACTTTTGCTAAATCATCTTTAAATGTAGTAGCGATGGATACAGAATCAAATACTGCATCTACTGCTACACCGGCCAAAGCCGCCTGTTCAGATGTAGGAATACCTAGTTTCTCAAAAGTTGCTATAACTTCAGGATCAACTTCGTCCATAGATTTTAGTTTAGGTTTGGGAGCAGAATAATAGGATATAGCCTGATAATCAATAGGCTCAATATCCAATTTAGACCAATCTGGCATGGGCATTGTAAGCCATTTTCTATAAGCTCTTAATCTCCAACCCAATAACCATTCTGGTTCTTTTTTAAATTTTGATATTTTTTCAATAACTGATTCATCCAAGCCGGGAGGAAGGGTAAACGCCTCTACTTCAGTAGTAAACCCTTGCTCATATTTTTTGGATAAATGTTCGTCTAATGCTACTTGACTCATTACTTACTTATTTATACAAATTATTTGTAGATTGCAAGTATCACAGTTTCTTTGTTAAATCTACCATTCAATTTAGTGTCTGTAGTTTTAAGCAAATCAAATTGCTTTGTAGCTCTGACTTTTGTAGTCTTTTTAAACGTGCTAAGTTGCTCATTTGGTTTACGTAGAGTTTTCTGTAAACTATTTGCTTCATCATAGTTAACAAGGCTTGTACCTTTAACTGCGAATCCGTCACTATCTGTAGAAATGTAAATTCCTAGTTTACGATTTTTACAGTTAAACACAATACATGCTACTGCACCAATAATTTTTTCTGGTGGTTCACTAGCAATTCCATAATCGGAATCACTAACCTTGTATTGCAACTTCTTAACCTTATCAGCCGCACTCTTTTCTTTTACTTTACGTGGCTTACGTTGCGATTTGCTTTCTGCGATTACAATATCACATGCATCCATAATTTTTTTGTAAAGTAATAGAGCCGCCTTTTTCTGATTATTGTCATAGTGTTCATAACCTTCAGCAAGTTGCTCCCACATATCTGCTTCATGTTCGTCCATACGTTTAAGTTGACTTGCACTTGGCATACTATTAAGCATTACCATTTCGTCATATACACCTTCATAGAAGGTCTTTATAATTCTTGCATGATTTGCCTTTGTTCCTACACGTCTAAAACTTTTTACAGGATCAAAGTTTTTCACAATAGCAGGATCAGGATTTGTAATCCACTCATCTACTACTTCTTCAATATCTTTTGTCATTGCAAAAGCAGTTTCTCGCATAACTTCTTGAATAGTTGGTTTATATAAATTACCCAACCTTGCTTTTTCTGCTTTATCTTTTGCTTCTTTTTCTTCTACAAGTGTTCTACCCTGTTCAATATGTTCATCTATCTTGGCTTTCATATATTCACTTACTGGAAAGATACTTCCAGTAGTACCTGCTAGTGTTTGCCAATAATCATCTTCTTTTTGGTTAAAATCTGGCATACCATTAAGGAGTAATTTTGCATAAATGGCCAAATAACAACTTACAAAAGGTGCGGCCTTATAACAACGTACATCATTTTTGCTATAGCCGTTTTGAAGCATCCATGTATGTGTATGAACATGCATATCTGCAGGTTTAGTACTTGTATAATACTGATCAATAGCATGTCGTTTTATTGTATGAAATTTTTTACCGTCCCAAGTCTCCCAACCTGTCCAATCCTGATCAACAAAACCTGTTTTACGATTTACTCTTTGTTTTCTAGATTTACGGGGTATCTTTTTCAAAGCCATTTCTGTCTCCTTAAACATATTTATGAATCATAGTACTTATAATAAACTCTTCCTAAAGTCTTGTCAAGTGCATAAATACAATATAAGGAAAGTTCTATGCCTAGACTGAGTTTATACAAGCCCTATAAAAGCAATGATTACAAATTTATGGACTGGAATATCCGTGAGCAATTTGATATTGGTGGCACGGCAGTTCATGTCCACAAATATTTAGGCCCTAAACCACAACATGATTTAGATGATCCTAGTGAACCAGACTATGGAAGTGGATTAGAGAAAGACAAAAATGGAAACGAAGTAAATCCTCTTGGTCAAATCAATGAAACAAATATTCAAGACTTATTGTTTATGGAAAATAGAGATCGTAAGTACGATCCTGACATATATGAACTAAGAGGCGTATATAATGTAAGTGATAATGATTTTGACTTAACACAATTTGGATTATTCCTTACAAATGATACATTATTCATTACTTTTCATATGAATGATATGGTAGAACGCTTAGGCAGAAGATTAATGCCTGGAGATGTACTAGAATTACCACATTTACGTGATGATTTACTGCTATCATATGAAAGAGACGCAATAAACAAATTTTATGTAGTACAAGATGCCGCCAGAGGCAGTGAAGGCTTCAGTCAAACGTGGTTTCCACACATTTGGCGTGTAAAAGTTGCACCATTAACAGATACACAAGAATATGCCGATATATTAGGCTCAGCAGATGATCCAGATTCACTTAAAAATGATATTTCTACATATCAAACTGAAATTAACATAAGTGATGCAATAGTTGAATCAGCAGAAAAGGCAAATCCTGATAATTTACCTCTAACAGAGCATTTATTTGGCAGAGACGAAACTCCACAAACGTATGATCATGGTGAAACACTACAAACCGGAGACCAGTTTCCAGTTGCTCCTAATGACGGTGACTATTTTGTGAGAACAGACTTTAAACCACAAAGATTGTTTGTTTTTAGAGGTAGTAGATGGCATAGACTCTATGATAACGTTATGGAAAAAACATGGAGCGATAGAACTTACAATGCCGCAGAATTTATTAATAATGACAACACAACAGTGGTAGGTAATCAAGAAGATCCAGAAAAACAGCCATTATCAAAAGTTATTAAGCCTAAGGAAGACTTTTAATGCCAGCAAAGCAACAGTTTTTTTATGATAAGCAAATTAGACGTTATATTCAACAGTTTATAAGACTGTTCAGTGGATTTAGCGTACAAATGGGCTATAGTGATGACAAATTACCTATTTTTCATAGTGTACCTGTACGTTATGGTGACATAAATCGTATGGCGGCTCATATTCAACGTGAAAATTCAGAAAATATGACTAATACTGTTCCATTTATAAGTTGTTATGTAAACAATATGGACATGGCACCTGAAAGAAGACAATATCAGGGCAATGTTGAAAAGGTACAGGTATTTGAAAAGAAATATGACCCAGCAACACAAGTATACAAAAACGAAATAGGTAACAGATACACTATTGAGCGTCATCAACCAGTTCCATACTTTTTAGACATGAACTGTGATATATGGACAAGTAACACTGATCAAAAATTACAATTACTTGAACAAATTATGGTTTTATTCAACCCTACATTAAACATTAAAACAACAAATAACCCTTTTGATTGGACAAGTTTAAGTTATGTAGAAATGACAAATACAACATGGAGTAGTAGAAGTGTTGGAAGCACTATTGATGATATGATCGATGTTGCTACACTAACATTTAGAATGCCTATACTTATTACACCACCAGCAAAAGTAAAACAACAAAAATTAATATACAATATTATTAACGAGTTATATAGTTTAGATGATGAGAATTTAGATTCATTTAAAAGTAGAGAAACGTTTGATAAAACTACATTACAATATACTATTGTAACATTTAAAGATAGAAAACTAAATTTTTCTGACAACAAAGCAAGTTTGCTTAATTTAGACGGCTCAAATCTAAATGATGCTGGCAACATATTAGATTGGTCAGAAGAACTAAAACCTTTTGGAGAACTTAGAGAGGGAATAAGTCAAATTAGACTACGAAAATCCTCAGATCCAAGTGACAAAGCAAATGATATAATTGGAAGAATATCATTTGACCCGAATGATGTCAATAAACTAGAAGTAACTGTAGATACTGGTACATTACCAACAAGCACATTGACTGCAATTAATGGAATTATAAATCCTGGTGCAAGTTTTCCAGGTGATGGCACTGTTCCAGCACCAGCACAAGGTCAAAGATACTTAATTACTGAGGACACACCTATAAGTGCAAACTGGACAAACCTTCAAGCAAATAAAAATGATATAATTGAATATAATGGCGCATCTTGGATTGTATCTTTTGATAGTGCTAATAACAATAACCAACAATATGTATTAAATAATGCAAGCGGTGATCAATTCGAATGGAACGGCAGTGAATGGTTCAACGCATATGAAGGCATATACAAAGCAGGCTTTTGGCGACTATACCTATAATGATTAAAGCAAGTGGATGTCTATTTTTATCGGTGGACACCGGGCGTGTACTACTCCAACAAAGAAGTGGTAGCGTAAATCACCCACGGACCTGGGCGTTTTTTGGCGGTAAGGCTGAAAAATATGAACGCCCAATACAAACTCTTTTACGTGAATGTGAAGAAGAGCTTGGTGTGCTACCAGATATTAACAAAGTATTTCCCCTAAATCAATTCATAAGCCCTGATAAAAAGTTTGAATACAACACATTTGTTATAGCAGTATTTGAAGAATTTATACCAATGCTTAATAATGAAAGCGAAGGCTATGCTTGGGTACGTATAGGTAATTGGCCTCGCCCGTTGCATCCTGGTGTTAAAGCACAATTATACAATAAAGAGCTAATTAAGAAAGTAAAGACCATCCTTGATACTTGTACAAAGGATGGTCCTAATTGGTTAGATGCTTTTTACAGTGATTAAGTAATTTTCTTCTTCATACTTTCAACAAATTTTTCCCTTAACCATGCAAAATCATTAATTTTATTAAGTGCATCTATATCATCTTTATTTGCAAGTCCATATTCTTTACCCTCTAATGCACCTTTAATACAATATCGCCCAAAACGTTCGCCATTATCAACTGTACACCATGTTTCTAAACGTTCGTTTGTTTCTTGTTGTTTTTGATTTGGGTTAACACTTGATGCTAACTTAACACACTCACGAAATGCACTACGCCAAGTACGATAAGGATCTTTATTAAACCTTGTAATGTTTGATACATCTGCTACTGGTTGATAAAAACTAACACCAGTTGTAAAGTCAGGAAGAATATGTCCCATTTCCATTAACTGTTTTTTAGGAAATAGTTTTACTGCACCATATCCATATTCAAGTCCGTTGATTGGGTTACGGGCTGACCATACATATGTTGTGTTACTTCTTTTACTCATTGGTGGTATAAAATCAAACTTAAAGTCATCCATTATATCTGCGTCTGCATCAACAATATAAACCATTTCGCTTTTTGCTAATTCACCACACTTTTTATGTGCATTACCTATGCCTTCAACATTTTTTACATGTTGTACTTCTGGAAAATCTATTTTAAGTTTTGCAAAATTTCTATCTGCCTCTGCTTCATGAAAACTAATCATAAAAATATCAAAATCTGCATCGTGGTATGTGCCGTGAATTTTATTCTTTACAACACCATAACTTATACCACTTGTTGGTACTAGTTTAATGTCGCCCCAACGTACTGCTCTACCACTTCTACGACCTACTCTCGGAAATGCGTGTACTAAATTTTTACCTATATCTGACGGCCTGTAATGCCAGGGAAAATCTGGCGTAATGTTTGCACTTTCAGTATGTATCCATACCATTGGTGCTTCACTTTGGTATTCTCTTGCTATTTCTAAAAGTTCAATTTCATCAGTGACATTGTTTTCTGTACTACATACTGGATAACTATCAAAGATATGCTTTTTTAGTCTATCCCATGGTGTAATAACACTTTGTCCCTTGAAACTTAACAGTTCTGATTTTAAATTAATGTTCCCAATCATTCGTTTCTTCCAATTTATATGTTTTTGATCCTATATGAGCAATATATTGGCTTGCTTCATTATCAATAAGAATATCGTATCCTTTTTCTTTTACTTTTTTACAAAAATAGATATCCTCTCCTACTAAATTTGTGTAATCGTCATTCCATGTTACTGAAAAGTAAGGTAAATCCATTTTCTCAAATACTTTTGTATTTACTAACATACAACCTAGTCCTACTGCAAAAACATTGCTTGTTCCTGTAGTTTTATATAATCTACTTTCTAAATCTCCGCCACTTGTAAACGCAACGGGTATTAATGGTTCAACTCTTGTGCTATAATTACATGCTACTATATCTTTTTTATGTGCCAATAACCTTTGAAGTATATCTGATGGAAACTTCATATCTGAATCAAGCCATAATATATGTGTTGGCTTTGTTTCTAATGCTTCTTCTACTAATTGTTGTCTTTGCATTGCTACTTCACTTCCAATGTTATAATGTAGGCTGATCTTTAGATTAGTCTCGCCACACTTTTTCATAAGCATAGCAAGACTATAACTAAAGCCCGCCGTCACATTATCACGCACAGGAACGCAAATTGCAACACGGACATTCTTATCTATTTTGTGATAAAAATTTGGTACACTAACCACGTTAGTCTTCGAGGATATCTGTACCTAATTCTGCTTCGATTTCTCTTACAGATTCATTTAAAGATTTTGCAAGTGCGACTGCACTTTTTACACATGCCTCAAAAGCATCATCTTTGAGACTTGACATATATTGCATATGCTCAGGTTGAACTTTTCCTATTGTCAAAATATCTATCGCCGCCATTCTTGCTAAACGATCTACCCAATACTGCTCTTCTGTTTCTTCAATGTTTGCAATCAAAGCATCTACATCATTATCTTTAGCAAAGTCATCATAAATTGCTTGAATAACTGGTAAATCTGGATGGTTAGATGCTTGTGCTTGCTCTAGTTCCATCTTAATTGCTTGTGCTTTCCTCTCCATTGTACTATGGGAGCCTAGCATAAATGTTTCTATTTCGAAACGTGTACGAATACTCATATTAGTTTTCTCCTGTGATTTATTTAATCGTATTATACGTGAAAAAATGGGTGTTGTCAATTAAAAACAACACCCATATACTTATAGATTATGGACTTGCTCCGGTAGAGTTAGGGTTCTGCCAACCACCAAATGTTGCACTTAATGAAATGCTTGTTGTCACTTGTGGTGATATAAACTGTCCTAAGTCAAGCAACGAAGTTGTTCCGGATAATCCAAAATAATCTCTGACTGTGCCAATTGATATTGTGGCGCCGGTTGCTGGTAAGCTGGACATCTTTCACTCCTATTTGTATACTTACTATTTATTACCAATGTCAGTAATAATTTGTTTAAGCTCATCAATCTGGGATTGTTGATCTTTTATGGCTTCTATCAGTAATGCTACCATTCTATCGTATCTTACTGCTTTTGTGCCGTTTTCTCTAGTGCCTACCACTTCAGGTAAAACTGCTTCTACCTCTTGTGCTATTACACCAACATCATGCTTACGAACGAAATATCCATCTTCTCCGCCCTTGTCATCAATGTATTCTTGTGTCCAATCAAATTCTACACCTCGAATTTGTTTGACTTTGTCTAATGCGTTGTCTATATTTACCACATTTGTTTTTAATTTTGCATCTGAACTGTAGTATGCTGTTACATCATTTGTTGCTCTAATCTCACCACTTGTTGAGCTTGGAGTAGTACCAACACCTAAACTATCAGTTTGTGTATCATTACTTACTGTTAGATTGCCAGTAACTTCTGCACCTGTGTTTGCTGTTTTTACCTTTATACTATCTGCATAGTACATTGCGGCCCAATCACCAGTCTTTCCTACAAACATGTTTCCATTATCGCTACCTCTTAGGTACATATATTGGCCACCGGACTTAATTGTAAGAGCTCCGGAACCTGTTAGTCCGGAAACTATAGGTGTATCAGTAAATGTTTTTACGCCTGCAATACTCTGTGCGCCTGTTGTTCTTATAACAGTTGAATCAACATCAATAGTACCACTGGCATACGAAATACCATCACCACCTGTTAGGTAACTTTCAACTCTTGCATCTGTATAGTATAAATTTCCAGTACCTTCACTTATATTATCTGTTGTTGCGGCATTTATTCTTAATGTAGCTCTAGCATCAGCTCTTGCATCTGTATAGTATAAGTTACTTGTGCCTTCTGTAATACCATCTGTGTTGCCTGAAAATGTTGATGATGTACCAAATGCTACATAGTTTGTACCGTCATTTGTAAATTCCCATTGATCTAAAGTTTCGTTGTAACGTAATTCTACATTTGGACTGGTACCACGATTTACTTCAATACCAGCGTTTTGGCTTGGTGCACCTGTTTCATCTGCATTAAGTGTAATGATGTTATCACCAATAGCAAGTTCGTTTGTGTTAATTGTTGTAGTAGTTCCTGATACTGTTAGGTCACCAGTAATAACTGCATCACCTGCAACACTCAAATCATTACCTACACTTACATCACCAGTGTCTGCTACTTTAAAAATGTGTGAAGTTTCTGTTACTGTGCCATCTGGATCAGTGTTGTTAAAGATTCTAAAGGCTTGACCTGCGTCACCACCATTAGCATCTAAATAAAAGTTGATACTTTTTACACTGCTTAGAACTGTATGGTTTGTTTCACTAAATTGGTTTACAGTAAAATCTAAGAAACTGACTGTACCAGTATCAGCAAAAGAAATTCTGTTTTGTCCTGTTATTAAATCGCCTCCTAATTCAGGAGTTGTATCTTCTACAACATTGGACATTGACCCACCACCTGGATCTGCCCATTCATAATCACTTCCATTCCAAGTTAAAGCATGTCCTGCTGTAGGATTTGATTGGTTAAGGTGTGCATCAACTCTTGCATCTGTGTAATATAAGTTTGTGCTACCTTCAGTTAAAGTGTCAGTTGTTGTTGGGACATCAGCAAAGTCTGCAAGTTTAACCCAGTTGCCTGCATGAGCATAAAATGCTTTGCCTTCAGTATGTACATGTGCAAACATGCCATGGTAACTTGCGGCAGATGGTAAATCAGCTAAGTTTGTATATAAATTTTTAAATTTTACTTCTTGTCCGTCAGTTGCGGCTAGGGCTCTTGCATCAGTATGATATAAATTAGTTGATCCTTCTGCAAGTGCATCAGTATTTGATAATGCTCCGCCGGTTACTGCTCCTGTAACATACGCCTGTGTTGCCAGTGTGCCACTTTCGTCGGGTAAAATAATATCTCTATCTGCTGTGACTGATGTTGCTTGAAGTTTTGCTTCAAAATTATCTGGCACAGTACCTTCAAAAACTAATTTTGTACCTTCTTTTATCCAAATATTATCAGCTGGATAAAATACAATATCTTTGCCAGTTCCACTTTGTATTTGCGTGGCGCCACCTGCATCTAATGTAATTAGTGTTTGATCTGCATGTTTAAAAGCCATATCACTTCCCCTTTATTATATTTATCATAACATTGTTTTTAATTTATCTATGATATCAGCATCAGAAACACCTGATACACCTTCTCCAAATGCTAGTAGCATGGCATCTTCTTTTATGTGTACTGCCTCATCATCATCTGGGTCATAACCTTCTGCTATTTTTTCTTCTAAAAAATCTATATATTCTTGAATTTCCATTATTTTAATCCCATTAACATTGCCGCGGCTCCTACACCATTTGGTGCTCTACTGCCACTATAACTTCCTCTTATCTTAAAATTACTATCATTAGGACCATAATCACCAAAGTGATAGTAGCAAGTATGCCATTCTGTTGTACCATTATCAAATCCACCCAATCTAGAATATGATCTACCATTGCTAGGAGCCCAGTTCCAGTTTGAAGATGAGTTACTGGTATTCCCACAGAAGAGTAAAAGTTCTTTTTTACCAGCGTATGAACTATCATATGTTACAGATTGGCTAACTGGTAAACTATAAGCGGTTGATCTAGTATTGTATGTATAATTAGTCCAAATATAATCAGAAACATAATCAAGAACAAATAAGTATGTGTATCCAGCCCCACCTCCAATATTAACATTGATGTTATATTGTAATGTTTGAGTACCTGTTTCATTTCCAAAACCTACACCAATAGCAGAACTGTTGTAGTCTGAGTGACCTTCAGCAACTTCTGTTAAGGTGGTATTGCCAACTTTCATATTATTAAATTGGTTATATCTGTTTAATCTTATTGATCCATTCCAGTCTCTCATTCCTGCTACCATGACAAATAATCTTTTACCTGTACCGTTGCTTGGCATAGCAGAAATACTTACACTATCAGATATTTGATTGTAACTGGATTGTCTTGTTCCACCTGAAGTTATGCCTCCAGATATGGTTTGAGTAAGTTGGATAGGAGGTAATGTTACTGCCGCAGATGCACCATAAAAGTCAGAAAAACTTAAATTACTTTGTTGGCTTGACGCACTTATTAGACTACGAATATCAGTGTCATTAATGGTTGCTTCTGTGCTAGAGACACCCGAACTTCCGGCGGCTTCTACGTGAATCTGATTCATGCTAATTTGTCCGCTACTTTGAAGCGTCATCTTCCAACTCCTTAACTCTAGCAGATAATTCTTTAACTGCTTCAATTAATATTGCAGTAAGTTGATCATATTCAACAACATCATATTCAGTATCATCATCTGCTTTCAAAGGTAATTTTGTTTTTTGTACTGCTGATGGTAATACTTGTTCTACTTCTGTTGATAATACACCAGCACTTGATTTACCATCTTTCTTATAATCAAATGTATAACCTGTAAGTTTTTCTAATTTTTCTAGTGCATTTTCTACAGGTGTAATATTTTCTTTTAGTCTTGGATCCGATATAGTAGTTGAATATGCTATAAGGTTTCCATCAGCATGAAAGTCACCATCGCTTTCCATTCTGAACTCTTCATTCGAATTGATGTAAAACCTGATCAAAGCGTTGCTGTTGTCATAGTATGTGTATTCACCGCCTGCGCCGCCAAAGTATTGATTATTGTGTTCACGAACATCGCTGTCAATGCTGAATGTTGTACCAGATAAATTCAATCCATTACCAGCAGTATAGGTTGTATCACTGTTTGATGTACCTCTAGTTACCCAATCATAATCTGAACCAGTCCATGAAAGCACTTGTCCTCCACTTGCACCACTTACATTTAAATGAGAGTCCAAATTACTATTAGTATATGTAGATGTTACGTAACCAGAATCATTTGTAAAATCACTTATGTTAGTAGGTACTGTTGGTATGTCGCTGGCGTTTGCTAATTTTATCCAACTACCACCATGAGCAAAATAACCTGCACCTGTGGCATGAACATGAGCAAACATTCCGTGATAGGTTGTAGCACTAGGCAAGTCGCCTTCTGTAGAATACATGTTTGCAAACAATACTTTACCGGTAGTAATTATACTTTTTACACCCATGTCAAGGTTGCCAGTCATTGTTCCACCAGATTTTAATAAAAACTCACTAGCTTCAACACCGTCAACTGTATCAGCATCTAATCCATTTCCTGAACCTTCATCACCTGTTGTAAGTAATCTACCTGTTGTTCCGCCTGATGCAACTTCCCAATGATCACTTGTTTCATTCCATAATAATTTTGCATTTGTTGAAGTACCACGTCTAATTTCAAGACCAGCATTCTCACTTGGTGTACCAGAAACGTCTTTATTTAATACAAGTATATTATCATCAAAACTTACAGTATGTGAAAATCTAACTTCATTTTTAAATCTTGTTTTCTTATTTGTAATTGTTGCAAAATCATCATCATCACTATCAGTGGCGGCGCCATCTGTAGTCATTACTTTTGTGGCAAGAACAGATATGTTTCTTTCCAAGTCTTCAATACGTCTAATATCTGATTTACTACCACCAAATACAATGTCGTCATCTGCAAGATTATCATCATCTTCAACAAATTCTACGTCACCGTCTTTTTTGTATCTCCAACGTAAGTTTTTATAATCTTTTTCGCCAGCCTGACCTATTAGTAGTTCAGTTGATTTTAGTGTTCTTAATTCATCAAAATCTCGTAACTGTCCACCAATACGGATTTTTCTTCTTCTTGAACCTCTTTTTCTACCTCTACCTACTGCCATGTTTTACTCCTATGTCTTAAATCCAGATACTTCTAATTCGTCATCCTGTGCTAATACACCAACAGCAATAGTTAAAGTTGAACCTGATACTGAAAATTCATCTGGTCTTAATAGTACTCTGTTTAAGTACACATTATAATGAATAGCGTCAGTCAAATCCGAAAATGTGTATGCTACTGTTGAACTAACATTTGTAGTTTCTTGAGCACTTGTCACTGTTTGTGTTGAACTATGGAATCTTGAGAAACTACTTGTTAATGCAATAGTTCCTGTGCCTCCTGGTATGGTATGTGTGTTTAGTGTTCCTGCTACTTCAAGACTTGTTCCGTTAATAAGTTCTAATTTATCACCACGTAGTCTACTGACTATAACAAAACCGCCATCACTTTTAATTGCGTATTCAATAAGTCCATCTTCAGAGCTATTAGTAGCATCAGAAATTTTACCAGTCTGCTTTGCATATATTTCTTGTCCACCATTGGAGTTTCTACCTTTGAACTGTATTTGTCCTATATAATCGCCAGAGTTTGGACTACCACTATTTCTGTATAAAATTAAATCAGGACCTGCTGATGAGGTTGCGTCTGTACTAGTTACTATTACCTTGCCAACATCTATTGTATTAGTTGTAGTCGTTCCTCTGCCAGTTACATCATCAAGTGTGTCTGTTTCAGTATAACTGGTTAAGTAGCCACTATCATTTGTAAAATCACTTACGTTAGTTGGTTGTACATAACTTATTGCTCCAGTACTAGAATTATATGAAATATTTCCAGCTCCACTTAGTAATGCTCTTACTCTTGCAGATGTATGATATAGATTACTGCCTTCTGTTAGGTTATCAGTTGTCTTAGTACCAAATCTAGTATCAAAAAGTGAATTTGTAAAATATAAATTTGATGAACCTTCTGTCAGACTATCAGTATCGTGATTTGATAATGATGATACTGTACCAGTTACATTGCCTGTAACGTTACCTGTAACATTTCCTGTTAGATTGCCTATAAAAGTACTTGCTTTTAAATCTGAATATGCAGATATAGTGATGTTTCCATCTGTGGAACCTGTAGCAGTTGTTGACGCAAGGGCAAACTGGTCTTCACTTTCGTCCCATATAATTGCAACATTTGCAAGTGAACCACGTTCTAATATAATACCAATATCAGATGAATTTGTACCTGTTTCATCATTGTTTAGTGCGATAAGTGGATCATTAAATGCAGTAGCATCAGAATTTATGTTACTTACCTGTATCTTCCTAAAACTCATAGTAATACCTTTTTGTCTGCTTTTATGTATTTATGCTCAAGACAAAAAAAGAGCAGGGCGAACCCTGCTCTCTAATTATGTGTTTAGATATTACAATGTAATTGTGCCTTCTAAGATTTCATCAATTTGCTTTTGCATTTTCTTAATGGTTTCACCTTGCTGTGCTATTACATCACTTTGCATGCCTAATGTTTTGTGAGCATCGCTCAAGTTTGCTGTCATCTCATTCATACCTTGAATTAGAAGTCCTACCATGTTACCATAAGCAACACTTAGGTATCCATCTTCATCTGCAACGACTGCTTCTGGTAATACTTTTTGTACATGTTGAGCAATAACACCAGTTTTTCTTCCTAGTACATTACCTTCTCTGTCTTCCATGTCATATGTAAAACCATCTAGTTCATTAATTTTGGCTAATGCATCTGGAATTAGTTCAACATTGCTCTTAAGTCTTTCATCTGAAAATGCTGTGATATCACTATCAGCAACAATACTACCTGAAATATCTAGACCTGATGTTGTAACACGTAGTCTTTCTGTTCCAGCAACAAATATTACTGAGTGAGAATCATTTGACCATGCAATATAGTCGTTTGCATCTCTTCCAAAGTAACCAGTTGAAAGTACGTTACCTGAACCAGCGTTAAGTCCAACACTGTTAATTCCACCTGAACCATCTCTATATGCAATAGTGTTTGCAGAAGCGGCTGTAGTTGCGTTTGATGTTACTGTAAATGTAGCACCTTCTGCACCTGCAGAACCACTTAGACCATTACCTGCTACTGCACCTGCGGCAACATAGTTACCTGATGTATGTGTACCAAGTGTAACAGCATCGTTGGCTGGAGTCACAGTAAGTGTTGGGTTACTTGCACCGTTAAAGGATACAGAACCATCTACTGATCCATCAATAGTAAATGTTCTAGATGTTTTCCATCTTGAAGCTGTACTAGCGTTAGCATCTAGTTCACCTGAACCACCAATGCTTAGGTTAGAACCTGAAGCACTAATTTCAGCACCACCTAGTTTAATTGTTGAACCACTTAGATATAGGTCACGGTATTTTAAATCAGCTGAACCTAAGTCATATGTTTCGTCTGCGGCTGGTAAAATGTGTCCAGCTTTGATTGTTTCTGTACCTGTAGTCCATTGGTCATCAGTTTCGTTCCATAAGAACGACACGTTTGTTGATGTACCACGTTCAATCTCAATACCACCATTTTCACTTGGTGCACCTGTTTCATCACTGTTAAGTGTTAGTGTGCTGTCACCAATGTTAACAACGTTAGAGTTGACTGTTGTGGTTGTACCACTAACTGTTAGGTTTCCGCCGATTGTTGCGTTTCCTGTTGTTGTTAATGTAGTAGCCGCCACTGTTGATGCTGAACTAGCACCAATTGCTGTACCATCAATAGCACCACCGTTAATGTCAGCAGTTGTAATAGTTGCTGTACCACCTGATACAGTAATACCACCTGCGGCTGTAATTAGACCATCTGCACTAATTGCACCTGCGGCTGAAATTGTAACACCAGTTGAACCGTAACCACCACCAAGTGTGATTGAACCGTCTACTACTGCATTACCATCCATGCTTAGATCACCATCAGCACTTAATGTTACACCAGTTGATCCGTAACCACCACCAATGGTTGTTTGTCCACTAATTGTAATTTGTGCTGAAATATCAACATTAGCGTTAATATCAACTGCGTCATCAAAACGAGCAGAATCTTTAAAACGTGCCGCATCTGTAAATTTTACTGGAAAACTTGCATCATCAGCATCAGTTGCCGCACCGTCTGTAGTTTTAAGAGATGCCGCCAAAATAGACACGTTACGTTCTAGGTCAGCAATACGTCTTAGGTTAGATTTACTACCTGTAAAGACGATATCTGTAGCACCTTCGTTACCGGTAAATTCTACGAGAGTACCGGCGTCATTATATTTAAATTTTTTGGTTCTATCTAGTTGCGTTGCACTAGTAGCACCACCTGATCTCAATTTTCTTGCCATTTTCTTTCCCCTATGGTTAAACTAACACGAGCTAGTAACTCTGTTACAGCAACATGTAGGAGGGTTGGCTCCCTCCTACACTTGGTTAGTTATATTATGCGTTGGCGTGCTTTAAGCCAACTACTTCTACTTCGTCGTTTTCGTCTAGGACGCCCTGGACGATTGTTACAGTGCTTCCACTTACACTATATTCGTCTGTTGGACGTAATAGTGTTCTGTTTAGGAAGATCTGGTAAGTCAATGCTGTGGCTAGATCTGTAAATGTTAGATCAATTGTTCCACTTGCGTTGTTAGTTGCTTGTGTGCTACTAATTACTTGGTCTGCACTGTGGAAGTGTACAAAGTCACTTACATCAGCTAGGGAACCATGTAGGTTTGTAGCATGTACGTCAGCAAACTTAGCTGAAGAACTACCAAGATCATGTGTATTATCTGCACTTGGAATAATGTCCGAAGCAACGTCTGCATTAAACGTTACAGTGTCAGAGTCTGCATCACCTAGTTCAATGTTACCGCCAGCAACAATGTTACCACTTGCATAGATGTTACCTACAACATCTAGAGCTTGTGATGGTGTCGCTGTACCAATACCAACTCTACCGTTTGTTACATCAACAACAAAGTCGTTGGTGTTAACAGCAAAGTCCTCAGAATTGTCTAAGTTGGATGAACTAAATGTTGGCACACTTGCTGTGGATGTTGCAATAACAACCGCTTGTGTACCTGTTGGCATTGCACTTTGGAATGTAATGTTTGTTCCAGAAATGTTATATGAACCGTCTGTGCCGTCATATACGTCCTGGATAACACCACCAACATAAACAGTTGAAGCCGCTTCTGTTGCTGTAAATCCTAGTGCGTGTGTAGTTGTAGAACCATCACCATCAATAGTAATACGGTTTGTACTACCGAATACCACTGTTGCTGGATCAACTAGTTCAACACCACTTGCGTCTGACTTAACTTGGATTAAGTATTCACCTTTACCAGTAAATGT
>Ga0163109_10001661_pt1 | contig 17554 bp, 50 predicted proteins | sample CRUFie1St13metaG_FD_108704 | JGI IMG/M metagenome (GOLD analysis project Ga0163109, IMG submission 108704) | Marine microbial communities from the Costa Rica Dome - CRUD Field 142mm St13 metaG | ecosystem: Environmental > Aquatic > Marine > Oceanic > Photic zone | place: Costa Rica: the Eastern... | reverse complement strand
TCCATAGGGTGAGTGCGTCCATTTTTTATCTCCTCTGCTTGCCGCTTTTACCACGGCGCTCACATATTAAGACCAAGCTCGACGTGCTTGGCTGGGACACCATTGTCCAAATTTATTTATAATATAGCAAAAATTTTATAGAAAGTCAAGAAAAGATTAACCCCTAGCAACATTTCTGCTACTAGGGGCTTCTACTTTATTATGTGTCGACGGGCTATGCCCTGAAATCATTTGTTATATTATTTTATTTATTTTTAGGCTTACCGTTTACAAATTCGTAAAACTTTTCAGCCGCTTCTAGTACTTGGTCGACGCCGGGTACTGCTGGCATCTCTACTTTAGTAACAACTTCATCATCTTCTTTTGTGATTAAAGTTGACCAGCCTGCAAACTTAGCATGATAATCGCTCCATACATTGTCCTTGGCCATTTCTAGAACCTTTGTTCTAATCTCGTATCCATTTGCGTTTGTTGTAATTTTTGGCATTGCCGCTTTAAACATTTCTGCAACTTCTTGAGTCTGTTTAAAGATGGCTTCACCGTACTTTGTATCTACTGACATTTTATTTCTCCTTGTGTGTCTGTGTGTTTTCATAAGTGTTACATAATAGTAACAGTTTTATTTAGTCTTGTCAAGTTCTATTTCCTCTAAGAGCGAAAAACAATCCGCCAACCCAAAGTAGGACATGTAAATTATCATACAATAAGACATCCATAAAACTTTCTGGTTGTCCTATCCATATTACACCTGTCATAATACTACAAACTGTAATACCTGAGAATCGTGTAATTAAATCTCCAAGTTCCCATAGAAACTTTTTTGGGAAAAGCCCTCCAATTAATAATCCAAGGCCTCCTCCTATTTCACCTAGTACAACAAAAGCCCAAACAAGTAAAGGCAATTCAAATGATGCGGCTGATTCTGCATCAATTGGCCATTTGCTTATGCCTTGTTGTAAAAATATTACAGCCAGAGGAATCCTAATCAACCAATGGCTGTAACAAAATTCTGGAATTGATTTGCTTAACTTTTGTAGCAAAGGTTATTTTCCTCTGCCCGATAAAAAATCAGCCTCTTCATCTGTGTAGGGCCACATTAAAGTTCTCCAAGTAACGCTTTTAGTTTCTTCTTAGACTTTCCATTTACCTTAGTTTTGCTTACATCATTAAGTGGTACTTCACCACCTTCTGCAACAACAACCAAACCAATCATACCCATTGCTTTGTGTGGTGTGCATTGGTAAACATATACTCCTGGTACATCAAAAGTAATTGAAACTTCTTTATTGTTTTTACTTTTCTTTGGAATGTCCCAACCGTCTGGAGCCGCAATAAATTCTACGTTGTGACCTTTTGATGTTGGTACCCAAGTGATAGTATCGCCTACATCTATATGTGCAATATCTTCACTATATACCATTTTGGCTCCATCGTCACGTTTATTCAACATTTCAATAGTCATGTCGTCTGCATATGCAAGACTTGTAAAAAATACAAATCCAAACACTGCTGTAAATAATGCTAGTACTTTCATTTTGTTTTCCTTTATATGTCTGTCTATGTTTTACTATAATATAGTTTATGCTTGTATGTCAAGACTTTTTTTAGTTCTTTGGCATTCCCTTGCAAACGCAAGACCTGTGCGGCCTTGCAGTATGCTCGGTATTCCATTGCTTTAATGAAACGTTCCCACATTACAGTTGCTTACCGTCAAATGGTTGTGTCATTAATGCTTTGGCTTCGTCATGAAGACCCATTCTAGAAAGTTCACTTGCCGCTCTTGCACGACCAGCACTTTCCCCAAAAGCTATTATGCTTACAAAAGCAATAGCAAATGCATTTCTAATTACCTCACAAATTTTGCATGTGAAGGACCATGTTGTATTTTTTAGTTCTAATGCAGTCATTATACCCATCCTCTCAAATTATTATTAGTTGCTGTTTTAATTCTATCATCATGAAAAGTACCTCTAGCGATACTTTCAATATCAGAACGACCTATTCCTAAGTCACGTAGCTCATAATCTGTAAGTTGAGATAATTCTCTGCGTGTTTGACGTATCATTGCCTTGCGAGCTCTTTTACGTCCCCATTCATTAAATAATTCGATTAAACCTTGTATGTTTAACCAATTAGCGGCTGTTAAAACTAGTTGTGTCATTATAGATATACTCCCATCTTTGGTCCGCGACCGTCATGTGTTAGCATATATTGATAGGCGTATTGCCAATCTCTTCCGTACTCTGTTTTGGCGTAAGTGAGCATCTCTTTTTCGAAAGCCTTGGACGGGCTTGGGTTTCCAAGTAAACTCACAAGGCCGTTGAATAGCAGTGTTGCCATTTTCTTTCTCCTTGATTAAGTTTTTAGGATGCTTGAGGAAAGCAATACCCCGGAACTTCCCCGGCGGTGCAAACACCTTTGGTGTTCGTCAATCACTTGTAACGGATGGATAATCCGCATTGTCTATCCAATGTGTCTATATGTGTGTTGAATCGAACCAGGGCGGTCCTATTCACTGGTATTTATCAATTAGGACAGAAACACTGCCCTTTCTGGATAAGTATTGCTGATGATTACTTTTTTCAAAAAAATATTTAAAGAATGGGATGCCACTATGAAGGAAATATCTGCAATGGGCATAACAACCCACCCTTGGGGTAGTTGGTTCAACAAAGAACAATATGACACATATCTCAAGCATCTGAATGAAGAGTCCAAAAAGAAATAATAGTTAAATAATCGTATGATAGACAAGAAGCCGTTTGAACAATTAATCGAATCTTTAAAGGATTCGGGCAAGTATAGAGTCTTTAATGATATACTTAGAGAGAAAGGTGACTTTCCTAAAAGTATATGGTATGGACCTTATGCTATAAAAAACATTGTCAATTGGTGTTCTAACGATTATCTAGGTATGGGTCAGCACAAGGTAGTGATAGATGCGATGCATACTGCACTTGATCAAACAGGTAGTGGATCAGGTGGCACAAGAAACATTGGCGGCACAAGTCATTATCACGTAGCACTAGAACACGAACTCGCCCGACTGCATAGCAAAGGAGCGGCTTTACTCTTTACCAGTGCCTATGTTGCCAATGAGTGGACATTGGTTGCTCTAAGCAAGATCATTAAGGACATATGTTTCCTATCTGACAGCAATAACCATGCAAGTCTTATACATGGTATAAGACATAGTGGTGCTGAAAAGATCATATGGACTCATAATGATATGGACGACCTTGAAAAGAAGTTGGTTGATTGCCGCAATAAAAACTTAACACCTTGCATAGTTTTTGAATCCGTGTATAGCATGGATGGCGATGTTTCTCCAATAACTCAAGTCTGCGATCTAGCTGACAAGTATAATGCTATTACCTATATTGACGAGGTTCATGCTGTAGGCCTGTACGGAAAAACAGGAGCAGGGTATTGCGAAAAGGTGAACGAAACAAGAATTGATATAGTTAATGGTACACTTGGAAAAGCGTTTGGAGTTCAAGGAGGTTATATTGCCGGCGACGGATTGATCATAGATGCAATACGCAGTATAGCTAGTGGATTTATATTCACCACAAGTACAAGCCCGGTTATTTGTGCTGGTGCTTTGGCTTCTATTAAATATCTCAAGGATCACAATGAGCTGAGAGATACACACCAAGAACGAGCGAGCAAATTAAAATCTATGCTTCATGAAGTAGACATAGAAGTATTAGAGGATGCTTGCACACATATCGTTCCTGTTATGGTCCGTGACGCTAAAATGTGTAAACAAATGAGCGACATGCTTTTAGATGACTATAACATCTACATACAACCTATAAATTATCCTACTGTCGAAGTAGGCGCTGAACGTCTAAGGATTGCACCTACGCCTTTACATACAGATGCAATGATGCATGAACTTGTAGAGGCATTACGCAAAACTTTTAAACGTTTACGGAAAGGAACAAATGAATCCAATTAAAAAATATCTTTACATGGGAATTGGTTTCCTGTGTGTTGGAATAGCCTATATCGGCTTTGTGACACCAGGCATACCTTTTAGTATATTCCTAGTTATAGCGGCATGGGCTTTTGCAAAAAGTTCTCCGCGAATGGAAGCATGGTTGTATAACCATCCTTGGTTCGGAAAGTTTTTAACAAACTGGACCAAGAAAAGAGTATTTCCAACCAAAGCCAAGTATCTAATGATACTAGTGATGTCTTCTACTTTAGTATTCACATGGTTTGCTACAGGCAATTTAATGGCCATTCTATGGAGCGGTGGCTTCATGGCTTTAGTTGCTGTATGGGCATGGCGTTATCCAGGTTCCGTAGAAGAACATAAACGCCGTGTTGAAGCGGGAGAGAAAGTAGCGTGGTTGAAATAAAAAGACTTGTCACGTTTGGATGCAGTAATACTTATGGACATGGACTTGCAGATTGTTACAATAGCAACGGGACTCCAGGTCCTAATCCAAGCATTCAAGCGTGGCCTTTTTTATTTGCACAAAAATATAAACTTGGTGTTTCAAATGAGGCAGAACCAGGTATCAGTAATAAACAAATTTACAAAAAAATATTAGAATATAGTTTCCGTAAAGGAGATTTAGTAATTGTTCTTTGGTCATATATCAATAGACACTGCATATTTTATCCTACTCATACAGATCCAATAGGTCCTTGGATCAATTCAACACGTAGTAAAAAGTATCAAGAATTAATATTCAATGATTACGATGCAACATGGCACCTTACACAAATGGTAGATCATGTTAATAAACTTTTAAAAAATAGAAATATATTTCACTATTATATGGATTGGTACATGGATAAAGCAATACTAGATCCAACTGCTATCAAAAATAAGATGTTTATACATAGTAGTGACTGGCGTGATACTGCTAGAGATAACAAACATCCAGGTAGACAAACCCAACTAGATTTTCTACATCATATAGAACAAGACACCACAGGCCCCGCTGTAGCACTTTCTACAAATACTGTTCCCAACTAGGGTGTCTTAAATTAAACTCCAACTGTTTCCTTTTATTCACTAATTCGTAATAATCTGGTTGGTATGGTTGTCGTTTAGGTTTCATAATCATCTTGTTGCCTTTAGCAGTGTTACACCTTTGGCATGCCGCAACAATATTATCCCATTTAGTTCTGCCTCCCATTGATAAAGGACGGACATGATCTAAAGTTAGGTTTTGCTTTGTAAATTGATTTGAACAGTATTGGCAGGTGTAGAGGTCACGGATATATAGATTTATTTTAGAAAATCTTGGCCTCCGCCGCCTCCGCATAAATTCTTTTAACATGATAACGCTTGGCACTTTAGTTTCCCAAGAAGAACTATGCACTATCCAGTCGTCATACCATTCTAGTACATCACATTTGTCTAGGTACATGTAAGTTATAGCTTCTTTCCACTGAATAGCGGATAGTGGTAAGTAAGACACCGGCTGGGCGTCTGCATTTAGGACCAACACATCTGGCACCTTAAATTCTCCCTAACTGAAATATTTATCTGTGGCGATGCATACCGCCTGTGAATTGGGAGGAAAATAACCTTCCTCTCCTGCTCCTACTGTGATTGACAAAGTATCTCTTGCATAGAAACATTCATACATATCATCAAAATAATGATTAGGTCCCATGGCATTTACTGCAACTGGTTCAGTTCCAGAGAGAATAATATAAACTAATACCCACTTCATACTGAATTGATATTCTGTAAACCATTTAGGATTCTGTCTATTTCATCTTTCTCTAAACAATTTACGGCTTGAACAGGCATTGGTTTTCCATATTCCTCATACATTTTTTGAACTAGGTTTGGTATCTGAAGAGGGTCTTGTATAAATTGCATACATTCTTCTTTTGAATCAAATGAAGGCTTGTTAAAAATATATACATCTCCTTGCCATGTCGCAAAAATTACTACTATAAGCCATTTCATTGTGTAACTCCTTTACCAAAACTAGGAGAAAACTCCTTACCTGGAACTAATACGCATCCATGTCCATTTGGGAAACCTGCAATTACACTGAATGATCTATCAGGTGCTGTTGGATTTACCAGCATCAACATATCAGCCTCTTGCCATTGTGTCACGCCATTAGGCATCATTACCTGAAGTAACATCTTCCCTTGTGCGAATGGTTTTTCGTAGTATTTTAGTTGAACCATGTTTAAGATATCCGCTAAATCTGTATCACATTCTAATATAACTGCTAAACGTCTAGGCTCAGCATAAGCGTTTCCCCCAAACATGATCATCAGCATCATCAACGCTGATAATAGTTTGGTTTTCATCTGTGTCTCCTTTTAATGCACCATTTATCCATAACAGATAATTTTGTGCAACTATAGTGTTTATACGATTTTGAATTGCAACCAATGACGAATGGTTCTTCTCAGTCTTTAACTGAGAATGAAGGTCTAAAAGTATTGATCTATCATTAGTTGACTCGCACATTCTACTGCTTTCTGCCATTGCTCATCTCCGTCGTATTCAAATAGTATAGAGTCATTAGCAGGTATTGTCAACCAACTTTTACCTCCACCAGGAAGATTACCTTCCATCTCTGCCTCTAACTGTCCCGGACCCCAACCAGCAACACCTCCGAACATTCTCCAATATATAGGTGCATCACCGTTGGCCATTTTTTCAATCATAAAATCATCTGAGCTAATAGAATACTTTCCTACTGGGTAGGTATTTGTGCTTGTCCACTCACCTGTATGAAATAAACTAACTGCTTTCTCATTTATAGGACCACCTTTATGTATTGTTAGAACATCACCAGCATCTAACTCTAGGCCCTTGTTTCTAAATATTTTACTAACAGGAAACTTGCTAGGTTTGTTTAATACAATACCTTGACAGCCTTGTCCTATGTTATGTTCAATTACGTAGATTACCGTTTTTCTGAAAAACGGACTTTGAAGATTGGGATGTGCAATTAGCACCTGTCCTGTGAAATTCATTACCCTGTCCTTGTCTTGCTAACTGGGCCTCCATATTTTTGAGACTTTAATTTTTTACCATCTAGGCTTACTCTCTTCTTCCCCATCTTTTGACTTTTGCCTGTATCGCGAGCAACCTGTCCTTGTGCCTTACAAGATGCAAGCCAACTTGCACTCATCTTATGGCTAGGCGTATTTCTGCAATAACTTTTATCAGGCTTGGCTTCAAAAGAAAAATCTTCCAAACCTATCATATCACTTATCTTCATACAAGTATTTATCAGCGATACTTGTCTGCGATATTATTTAAGACCCCGCTGTAGCGGTTGTCACATAAACGAAAAGTTAATGCTTTTCTTGGACCTCTTGTAGTTTTAAGAGATACTTCTCCTGACTTTTCATGAAACTCTATCTTTGTTATCTTTGCTTTTTGATTATTAGGACCCACATAGATTTCCTGTCCTAATTCTAAGTTTAGGCTGATGTTTTTTAATGTCATGAGATTTCTCCTTTGATGCTCATTCATGCTTTTGATGAACTGCAAAAGTATTTAGTTACCAAAATAGATTGACTTTTAGATAAGACTATATTATAGTAGTAGATATTGTTAAGGAAAAAGGAATTACACAAATGGAATATTTTTTAGCATTAGTGGTTATCGGCATACTGCAAGACGGTAATCCTATGACTTTATGTGTTTCAGGATGCGGGCTATTTGGATGATTAAGAGACTATTATTAATGGCTGTTATTGTTCTTACTATTAGTGCCTGTATGGGTCCTAGTGGTCGTTATGGCTATAAGAGCTATGATCCTTGCATTAGGTGTGGAGAAGGTTGGACCTTCATTCCTCATTCTCAACAGCCATAAATGGTCCCCTAGCTCAGCTGGATAGAGCGTTGGTTTGCGGAACCAGAGGTCAGAGGTTCGAATCCTCTGGGGACCACCAAAAAAACCAACACGATCAAAAAAAAGTTACCAAAATAGATTGACCTTTAGATTTACTGGTGCTATATTATATAGACAATAGGGCAACAAGCAGAGGAGCGATAAATGGCTTATTTTTACGAAGATTGGAAACACAAAAAATTAACCGTTGAAGATGAAAACGGCCAATTCTTTTTTAACTTTGGTGAAGCAGAAAACTCTATGATTAATAATCTCCAAGATGCGATTATAAATTTGACAGAAGGTGCTTCAGATGAGAAGCGAATGGGTATCAACTATTTAGAATATCTAATTGAGTGTCTACAAAAAGGCAAAGTTCAAGTTAAATGGAATATTAGTTAGGAGGGCATATAATGTTTTATATTTACGAAAATTCATCAACTTATATTATGGGCAAGACCGATAAAAAAGGTTTGACAAGACCAGATCACAGGCAGTCATATAAAACTATGGCGGCGGCCAAAGCAGGTTTGACTAGAATTGCTAAGGCAGAAGGTCTTTTACAGACAGATCCTAATCATGCTTTTTATCGCTATTCATTCTGTGGAGCAGATAAGTTTCATAGAGATATTGAAAAGTCAGTAAAGAAAAAGAACATGATGACTGGTAAAGAGTTTATGGAGAAAGTTAATACTCCTTATTATTGTTCACCATCATCTGAAACTTTTTGGAGTATGTAACCAAAAGAGGTTGACCTTTAACTAGGTTGACCTTATACTATAGATATAATTAGGAGGGTAAAATATATGAATAGAATAAGTGAAGTTTTTGTAAGTAAAGATGACCTAGGCAAAAAGGTCTATAGAAAAGTTTCAACCTATACAATTGAACTTGCTCAAGATGTAGTCGCAGACAGCGAAGAAGAAGCAGAGCAGAAGTTTTTAGATGGTGGAGGAATTGAATATGATGAAATCAGATCCTCTATCACAAGCGAATTCCAAGGAGTAGAAACATCCTATATTGATTGCAATTATCAACAAGGAGAACTTGCGAAAGTTATAGGTAAAGTTGGCTATGATCCAGATGATGAATATGCTGAAGAAGAAGGCTATGTTGAAATAGTGGAGGCAGACTAATGGGATTAGAGACTCATGCTATTGTTGAAATCAAAGAACGGTTTCATAAAGAAAACAGAGTCACTCCTAATATGTGGTGGGAGTATGGAACCCTTTGGATCGATACAAACGAAACAAAAGACATTCATATCATCAAAGATGTAATGGAAACAGAAGTCCTAACAACAGGATATAAGACAAGTTTTAATATGCTCGAAGCCACAAAGACAGAACCGTGGCATCATTGGGCGATGGACATAGTGGAGGCCTAAGTGGATAAAAATGAAATGGTAGAAGCAATCGCAAGAATGGATCTTCAACAACGAAATGATTTCGTAGAATGTCTAGTTGAAAAATGGCCAGATTTAGCAACGAGCCTATCCAATAGTATTGCTTTCCAAAGGCAAATTAACGAACATGAAAAGTTTCTTAACCAAACCAGTTGACATTTAGAATAGACGATGCTATTGTATAAGAACAATAAGGAGGGTAAGATATGTCAACAGAATTAAAATCACACGCAAACGGAGTTTCTTTAACTAGATTCTTTGGTGGCAAAGATAGAGGCTCTTGTGTTCAGGTTACGCAGAAACGATTTGATCCAACTGAAAACAGAGGACCAGCAGATAAGTTTTTTGATTCACTTCAATTGACTAGAGCTCAAGCGGCGGCATTGGCGGCTGACTTGCAGGACTTCGCACAGGGTAGAGAGGCAGAAGATGTTTAAAGATATCCAAGTAGGTGACTCAGTCACAATGTCTACACCACAAGGACAGGAAGTCCGTGGTAAGGCTGTAATGAAAGGTCCACATGGTTGGGTAATTAACATTGGTGGCCGTTTTGGAACGCCTAAGGTTGTGAACGAAAAGAATTTTATAAAGATGAGAAAAGGCAAGAATAGAAAGCCTGACTTCTTCGGAGACTTTCATTATGGATAATTTGATTTTTGGAATTCTAGTATCATTAGGGCTTGTGGCTTTGCCCGTGCTATTACTATTGATGTGGAATAAAGAAGAACCGCCTAACAAAGGAGGCAATGATGTTTAAGGCAATTCTATTTTTTTGTATAGGGGCAGGTTGTGCCTATCTATACATGAACCCTGGAGATGTTGATGGAATGTTAGAGATGGGAAAGTCTTTGACTAACACCGGCGCTCAATCTATTGTGGAGTTGACAAAATGATTGCAATAGAAGATATTGAAGTAGGTAAATCCTACGCCTGCAAGTTTAAGGTAGAGACAATGCTCGATACCTTTGGCAGGCCACATCCTAACCTATCTGATGTACCATTGAAAGGTCCAGGAGTTTATGAAGGCTTAGGTGTCCTACTTCAAAGAGACATGAAAACGAAACTCGTGAAACTGCAAGACGAAAAGAGCAAGAAAGAATTCGTTGTTCCGTTTGCAGATATTTGGGATATCGATACGGTGGAGTGGGTAGATGAAGATTAATCTAGAACTGACCACTGCCCAACATATCATTCTTACAATCTTTTGCCTAAGTTTTTTAGGTGGCTTGTTCTTAGGTTAAATATATGATGGAAGAACTTTTTATTTTAATCACCGCCATTGTTTTCACAGGAGTTGGATACTATTTCGGAGTTGGAGCAACCGTTATCAAGGCAAGCGAAAATGCTTTAGATATTCTAGTTAAAGGTGGTTATCTAAGATACCGCAGGGATAAGAACGGCGAGATTGAAATAATGAAATGGAATACATTAGATGACTAAAGACACACAGGAAAGTCTTTACACCCGATTAGCCGGATTAGAAAAAAGGCTCAAAGAAAGAAAACAAGAGCTTGATCTAATGCAACAGGCGAACGTCAAATTCCAAAGACAACAGGGTACCAAAGAAGATATCTACAGATTAAATAGAGAAATCACAGAAGTTAGAAATTTATTAGTTTCTTAACCAAAATAGGTTGACCTTTGCCTAGAGTGGTGCTATATTGTATAGACAATGAGGCAACGACATGGAGGGTTATATGCTTAATTTGGTAGTAGACAATATGGAAATGTCAGCAGAAGACAAGAAGTTTGAAGCTGAGATGAATCATTATGATGCATTGAAAGACCAGTTTGGTTTTGAAACGGTATGGAGTCTTTCAAGTGGCATTCTTCAAGCAGATCAAAATATTTTTAAAGATAAACCGTATGTGGTAAAATATAAAGTTATCGCAGAGATGGGCAATTCTTTAGATGATGTGAAATGGGAAACATTCACAGCCGTTGCAAAGAACGGGACAGTGAAAGAGCTTTGGGCCGCCGCTGAATCCTGCTACCAGCAGGCTAAACTTGCGGTTGGTGACTGGCATTACTTCGTAGAAGATTTTGATCTTAAAGATGACGGAACATTAGATTTAGTCACAGGCTCATGAAGAAAATAATTTTAATAGGATTGGTTGCTAGTATGACTTCTGCCTGTAGTGTCGGAACGATATCAGGCAAAGATGTTATTAGATCAATCAACATAGGTAAAAACATCAGCAAAATTACGAAAGCTGGTGTTGAAGAAAAAACAACAAATTGTGTCAAAGATATATTTGACCCAGGAAATAGAGGGAGTGGCTGTCATGGCAATTAATTTCGAAAACTTAAAATTCAAACCTCACCCAACTTCAAAGACAGGGGTGCAGGCTAAAATGCAGATAGGCAATTACGAATTGTCTGTAGTGGACCTTAAAGGTAATGGTCCGTTGTATGAAATCGCAATCTTTGACGATAAAGGTTTTGTTCAACTTAAAGGTATTCATCCTAACTACGGAGAAGACTGGTCAGATGATGTAATTCATTATCTTTCGCCGGAAGAAATTTCAGGTATTATGCTCAAATTGTCTTGCATTTCAGGACCATTGAGTGTATAGTATATAAACAATGAGAAAACAGAAAGAGGGTAAAATGTCAAATAATGTCACAAAGGCTGTAGAGGCAATCTACAAAATGGATAACGATGAATTGAATCAAGTTATTGAGGCGATCCAACTTAAAAGACAATTCTTAGCCAAGCAGGCTATTAGAAACTTTGTCGTAGGCGACATGGTGCAATTTACATCACGAAGAACAGGTGGCAAAGTCAATGCAACCGTTGAAAAGGTCAATAAGAAGTATGTCATTGTTTCAACCCACATAGGTGGAGAGAAATGGAGAGTACCAGCAACTCATCTTAAAAAATTATCAGAGATTGCCTAATGGGACCTTTTTCAGAAGAATTACAATACAAGAGAGCATCCTCTATCAAGAGGTTGCTCGAACAGAATCCTGGCTTGGATCCAGTGTATAAAGCAATTTGGAAGAACCATCTTTTGAATCTTGCTCACAACGAAACCACTTATAATTTCCGAGTCAAGTATATCTATTCAAAAATGCAATCAAGACACAGGGGGTGGATCAGTTATGAGTAAAACAGGACAATGGGTCTATGCCATGCAGGAAGATGCTACCTGGATGAGCAGAGATGTGTTTATTAGAGTTTATGGAATTAACCAAGTGGACATTTTCGATCGTGTCCAAAATGAAGAGGAAGAATATGAGCCGGAAATACCAGAAGAAGTATTTGAAGCCTAAGTCCTTTGATCCTAAAGATCATTGGATGGTGGGCATTGTTTGGCCTATGAAAGGCTCTAAAGGTAATGAATATTCTGTTGAACTAACAGATAAAGGTTTTGAATGCGATTGCATGGGTTTCGGATTTCACGGATATTGTAAGCATTCAAAAGCGGTGGTAGCCAAAGTAGAAGGAGCAATGGCCTAATGCGGCCAAAAGAACAGTTCGACCAAAAGACACGGAAAGAGATGAAAATAACCGTCTCAGTCTATAAAATGGTGGACAAAATGTTGACATTTCCTGATGCTGAGGCTATACTAATAAAATAAGGAGCAACAGATGACAACAGGACAAGAAGCAGAACTTTTATGGTACGGTTTACTAGGCCTAGTGACTATTGGAGTAACATTAGGTGTGGTATTCGGCGTAGCAGGAGCATTTTTTAGATTAATGTGGAATATGGCACCGGGCATTGCAATGGTGGCAGGTATTCTATTTTTATACAATTGGTTCTTTTAATAGGGATATATGAAAGGACTTTTAATTGTATTATTATTCACGGGTAAGACAGCATTTATACCCTTTGAATACACTCCCAAGGACTACGACGGCTCTAAGGGCTTTACAGACACTGAAATCGTGCTGTCTTGCTCAGACAGAGCAGAACAACTCTACGAAGAAATAGCAGAACATCACTGGGAAAAGGATGGGGATCCTAAACTACAGGGTTGGTATTTGAAAGACGGAAGTGGTACTTTACAAGGCCATCTTTGTTAATCATTTCGCTTGCAATTATTCTAGATGATGCTATACTGAATAGATAATAACAACTAAAGAGGGCAATATGAATATTTCAAAAGAACAAATAAAAAAAGCATTCGTCAGCGAAATCAAAAACATTGACGATTATGTCTATAACAATCAGGATTGGTACCAACAAGATGCTCAGAGAATGAGATATATTTTGGCTACCTTAGAACTTTCACCGGGCGATAATTATTCAGAAAAGCCTAAGCAATTAGAACTAGGGCAAGAAGATAATAGGTATTATAATTGCATAGAGTTTGATGACAAGGGTGAATATCAAATCAACGACGAACATAAATTAAGTCTATTGATGAGAATGAGCGAACAAGAACTGTCTGCTTATATCAACGACAATGAATACGATTGGTTAGGTGATGACTACGATCATGCAAATGAATACCTATTTCAAATTATGAATCATTGGCAGGACGAGGTTGAGTTTGATACAGAAGATTATGACAACTGCGATCAAATGACAGTGGTCAAAAGAGCTAGACAATGGAATGTGGATCCTCAAACAGGATACAAGAGCGAAAACAAACACGAAGTAGCCTATAACATTTTGATGGACTATTTCGATGAACTGCCAGAAGAATCAAGAGCAGAAGCCCACAAAAGATTGGAGGCTGTTCAATGCTAAGGTTTGGTTGGGCTTGGTTTAAGGATTTTATGCAATTTGAAGGGCTGGCGATAATGGTTATATTATCGCTTTTGGCCCTGCTTGGAGTTTTTCAAATAAGTTGACTTTAATCTATAAGATGTTATAGTTAAGAATAAACAAAGGAGGAAAATGTTAAAAGTATCAAAACAAATGAGGGATAAGATAATACAAACTAATCCTTATTCAAAAAACACAAAAATCGAACAGATCCATTCACCAGTTGATGATGTTGAGATTTATGTGAGCAGAAGATCCGACGGAGATAATGCTTACTTTTTGAGCTACGGCAAATACCTATCGACGGTGTTCGCTAGTGTTTATTGGAGACTGAGTGACTTTAGAAATTCATGTTCTTATATGAGTGTGAATGATAGTGTTCTTAGAGCTTTAGACAAAGACAATGGCGGAGGGTATATGACTCGTAGACAGATCATAGACGCATTGTATGACGTTAAAAGCGGATCTAAGACGGCCTTAAAAGAACTAATGGCCAAGTTGAACTGGGAAGATGCTAACGAAAGCAGATACAGGATTTCAACAGAGATAGCAGAAAGCAGACTAGGTAGAAAGATTTCGGCATCCTAAGGGGTTGCATTTCTAATTAGACGATGCTATAGTATAAGAACAATAACAGAACAGAGGGTATTATGCAAATAGAAAAAACACAAGACTACAGAGATCGAGCTATTGAAATCGTCGAAGACGGTATGGTCGATCCTATGATGATGTTGACAGCCTGTCTTAAATGGATGTCACAGGATGAAGTTAGAGATATGCTTGACGCAAATGAGTTAAGCGACAGATTTATGTATGAGGAGGGTGACAATGCCTAATTGGTGCAATAACACAATTTCAATTCAAGGACCTGCAGATCAGGTAACAAAAATTTGGCTCAAAGCCAACGGCAAAGATGACAGAGGCCTGCTTAATGCAATGAAGCCTATGCCACAAGAGCTAGAAGGTACTACTTCGCCCACACCACAAAAGGGCCAAGCAGGATACAAAGGCGAACAGCCAGTGGTTGATGGACACACCAACTGGTATGATTGGAGAGTACAAAATTGGGGTACCAAGTGGGAAGTAGACACAGAAGGACTAGAGCTTTCTGAAGACGGAACCACTATTTCAGGATGGTTTGAATCAGCATGGGCACCACCAATTGAAGCTCTACACTACCTGGTAGATAACAATCCAGATCTAGACGTAAAATGTCACTATCATGAAGGTGGCATGGATTTCGCAGGCATATGGGACAACGGTTCAGATGACTGCATATCACCCAGCGAATACACCAGCCAGCAATGGCTAGAAGCACCCTTGGACACCATGCTAGGTGAACTAGAAGAACAGTTCGGCATTGGTGAACAGATGGCCGAATATGAAGCAGAGGAGCAAGACTAATGGCGACAGCAATTGATGATCAAATCATAGAAGACAAGGATATTGTAATAGGCAAAGACACCCGTGGTGATGTTCTAACACAGAGCATTATCGCAGAACGATTGGTGGCCTATGATCTAACAGACATGATGCGATGTGCAGGTCATGGAGACTATGAATACATCGCAGACAAATTGTCAGATGGATGGCGTGGATACCATCGCATGAGTCCAGGAGAACTATGGACAGAATACAAAGAAATTGAAGAGAGTTTTCTTGAGGCTTTTGAAACTGACAGTCTAGTGGTTGGTCTCAAAGAGGACGATCCACTCACTAAATAAAACAAAAGGAACCTATGGTTTGGCAGAAGATAGCCCCCGATACGAACTTGACGCAGATACCAAAGAGCTGGTTGAAGTCATACTTGAAATGGCCCAACGAACTGTGGACATTCAATACTCTGATGACAGTTATGAAGACCTACAGAGCTTGCTGGTTGAATGTGCCAAGCGATTCTACATTCCCACTCACAAAGTCACCACAGAACTAGATGACGACGGCAAATACACCATTAATGTTGAACAAGAAGGAACAATGCTACGACCCAAGTGGAAACCCAGAGTTATTGACGGAGACAAGCCAGACAAGGCGTGAAACGCCCTCCGCGGTTATGTTAGCAGAAAATTTATTGGTGCTGACCCCGTAAATACATGATGGCAACCTACAAATATCATATTGTAAATCGTCAGGGCGAACAAGTAGAGTCTAATATTCCAGATGAAGAACAGGCTCAAACGTATCTGAGTTTCCTAGTTGACAAATACCCTAGTGAGGACTTTCGAATTGAGAAGGAAAGGATCTATACGGTAAAAGGACTGGGAAGAGACCCAGATCTCCACTAAACTGCCCGATACCCACGTAGATGATCCATGTGATGACTGCACTCACTGGATAGGACATATATAAGTTATGACTAGACGCTCAATACCCCACGATGTAGAGGTTTACATTAAAGTTCGCATAGAACAACTAAAAGACGAGTTTGACAAGAATCCTAGCTCTGAAAACAATTTAATATTCACTAAAGCCATAAATGAACTGGCTGTGGTGTTGGACTATATTGAACGCAAAAATAGGTGACCCCGCTGTAAGCATCTACAGATCCTAGAATAACCAGAGACCCCGCTGTTAAGGTCTGCAGAATTCCTAAGAGGTGACTTAAATACTATTATGAGCAAGACCTATACACTAGAAGAAGAGACTAAAAAGGGCATAGGAACCGTATATAGTCTGTATGACGATCACAACAGATTGATTATCCGTAGCCGTGATCCCCGTATAGTGAAGGCATATAAGAATAGGCTAGAGAGCTCGAACTACGATAGCATTAAAGCAATGACAAAGCCAAAGAGTATTTGAACTATGCCTCTCGTCACCACGGTGCCTCGAAAAATTTTCCACTATAGAAAGTGGCTTTTTCGCAATAAAATTAGTCTGAATTCTACGGTGGCCACCACGATAGAGCCATTCTAGGGCCCTAGTTGAGGCCTTAAGACCCTGGCTAACCCATTGATTTTAAAGGATAATTTGGGGCCTGCGGCCCCTGACTAGCCTGGCTTTACTACGACTACTACGGTCGGGTGGGGTTAGCGGTGCGGCTTAAGGCGGTTAATGCACTATGTGAGCTTTAGGCTCTAACCTATTGAAAACATTGGAGAAATTTGGCCTAGGTTGTCTAGGCTCTCTGCTACTATATACAGATCTAGACTCTACATTAACAATACGAGCTAACCTATTGATTTTATTGGATTTTTCGCTAAGTGTTTGATTTTATTGGATTTTTTCGTTAACGTGTTAATTAAAACCACTGAACAGAATTTCATGCCTCTTTCTAGGTCTTTCAAAAGTTCATTTTTTGGTAAATGAGGGGTTGACTTCTAGATCTGTTGACCTTATACTATAGAGACAATGAGGGATTACACGGAGGGCAATATGCAAGAATTACTAAAAGAGATCAAAGCCAGAAACATTAAAACAAAGGCTTGGGTAGCAGAGGACCCCGACAATCGTTGGGCAGGTCTTTATCCTGAGGACGAGGCGCATTGGGTAGAGCGTGGGATCACTACTCTAGCAGATCTGGAGCGTGACGAATTGGCCACTTATATATACGAGGAGCACAAGACCGCTTTTGGTTGCAAAGGCCG
>Ga0163109_10001660_pt1 | contig 17555 bp, 12 predicted proteins | sample CRUFie1St13metaG_FD_108704 | JGI IMG/M metagenome (GOLD analysis project Ga0163109, IMG submission 108704) | Marine microbial communities from the Costa Rica Dome - CRUD Field 142mm St13 metaG | ecosystem: Environmental > Aquatic > Marine > Oceanic > Photic zone | place: Costa Rica: the Eastern... | reverse complement strand
TGGTCAATTACAAATTCGTAGTGACGAAATCAGATTTCTGAATCAAGCAACAAATGAGGACTATGCTTTCTTTAGGGATGATGGGGCAGTAGAACTTTACTACGACAACTCCAAGAAATTTGAAACCACTGGTATTGGTGTATCAATTATTAATGGAACATCAGATACTGCGACTATTACTGGTCCATCTAATCTTATTATTGACCCTGCTGCTGTTGGTGATAATACAGGTGCTGTAAGAATTAAGGGTGATTTATTTGTTGACGGTACTCAGACTCAAATTAATTCTACAACGATTGAACTCGCAGACTTTATTGTCGGTATTGCATCCACTGCGACGACTGATACATTAGCAGATGGTGCTGGTATTCAGATTGGTCCTGACAATACTTTCCTTTATGAATATAATGGTGGAACTAATCCATCACTGAAGTCCAGTGAAAATCTGAATGTTGCATCCGGTAAAGGATATCAAATCAATCAAACAGAAGTTCTTAGTGCAACAACATTAGGATCTAGTGTAGTTAATTCTTCACTGACAAGTGTAGGAACACTTGGATCACTAACAGTTTCTGGTAATATAACTGCAAATGGAAATATTGTAGGTGATAACTCTACAAATATAACCGGTATTGATGGTGTTACGGCAACAACTTTAACAGGAACTCCGGCAAATACTAATTCCAATTCTGCGTTCTCAGTAACTGCGAATGGATCTTCTGCGTATAGATTCACAGGACCCGGTAATAGTGGATCTGATGATAATCCTGATCTTTACTTAGTAAGAGGACAAAGATATACATTTACAAATAATTCTGGTGGTAGTCATCCATTCCAAATTCGTGTTGCATCAGGAGGTGCAGCATATAATGATGGTGTAACTAATAATGGAGCATCATCAGGAAATATAGTATTCAATGTTCAGTATGATGCTCCGGCACGATTGTATTATCAGTGCACCAGTCATGGTGGAATGGTTGGTACGATTTACATTGTAGGTGGTCAACAGATTATATCTGGTATCGTTACTGCCACTGCATTTAGTGGTTCTGGTACTGACATCACTGGTATTTCTACACTTAATATCACAAATTATGGTGTTGGATTTGGTGGAATTGCTGGTATTAATACCGAAGGAACATCATTCTTCAATCAAATAAATGCTTCTGGAATAATAACTGCAACTTCATTCAGTGGTGATGGTTCTAATCTGACTGATGTTGGAATTACAGGTATTAACACCACTGGGACATCATATTTTAGTACTATAAATCTCTCTAATAGAATACTATCTGATACATTTTATGTCAGAGACGCTGCAGATAGTGTCACCAAGATGTTCTTCGGGAATGCTTTTACAGGTCATGCAGTAAGACTCTACAATGGTGGTAGTGAAAAATTTACTACAACATCAGACGGAATCTTCGTTCAGGGTACTATCGAATCTAGTGGTGGTGCTAGCATTACTGGTGTCGTAACTGCTACCTCATTTGTAGGTGATGGTATTGATGTAACTGGTCATACTGAAACTGATACTCTGAATGTATCCGGTGTTTCTACATTCCAAAATAATGTTCACCTTCTTGATGGTGATGTATTACAGATTGGTGGTTCTGCTGGAACTTTTGATGGTCTTGAGATATATCACAACAACTTAAATAGTGTTATAAAAGATTCTGGAACTGGAAATTTATTCATTCTATCTAATAATTTACGGTTCGGAAGTCCTACTAATAGTACTAAAGATTTTGCGAAGTTTATTGAAGATGGAGCAGTAGAACTTTATCACAACAATTCCAAGAAATTTGAAACCACTGGTTATGGTGTAACTGTTACTGGTATTGTATCCGCAACATCATTCTCTGGTAATGGTTCAAACTTGACTAATTTAACATCAGCAAATTTATCTGGTGCTTTACCTGCAATCAGTGGTGCAAGTCTTACTGCTCTACCAACACTTGCTAATTCAAAATCAGTCATTAATCCCAGTTATACAAGTGCAAACACATATACAGTATGGCTTGCTGCTCGTTATAATGTTAATTGGGAACATTACGTTGTTGATAGTGGAAGCTATGGTTCTGGAGTTTCTGCTGATAGAACTGGTAATATCAGTGGAAATGATGCTACCATCAATATTAATGTAGGTGATACATTAATATTAGATCTTGCCACTGCATCAACTCTTAACAATGCTGCAGGTCCAACATCCATTAAAACAACACCAGGAACTGGAACTGGAAACAGGGTTACAAATCCAACGGCAACTAATAATGGATCTTCTAGTCAAAATATTACGTGGACTCCTACTGTTGCAGGTACTTACTACTATCAAAATGAGAGTCGTGTCAACATGGTGGGACAGATCATAGTCTCTGCACCCTCTGCACCACCACCTGCGAATAGATTCATCAGTGATATAAATTTCAATTCAGAAGGAAGAGTAACAGGAGTAGTTACATTTAATGGATATACTGCTGCAAGTAGTAGTGCTAGAGGTATCGTTCAAATTGATACCAATAATTTAACGGTTAACACAGGTATTGTTTCTGTTGCACCAAATTTAAATCTACCTAGTGGAGTCATAACTGCATCATCATTTGTTGGTAGTGGTGCTGGATTAACTGGTATCACTGCGTCTTTAGTTGATGACACAACACCACAACTTGGTGGAGACTTAGATGTAAATGGTAGCTTAATTAATGGAACTGGTGGAATCAATATTACTGGTGTCGTAACTGCTACCTCATTTGTAGGTGACGGTTCTCAATTAACTGGTGTTGAAGCTTCTTCTTCTTTCCTATTTAATACTGGAATTTCAACTAGTGTATCCACAGTTGCAACAGGAGTCGGATCAACTATATTAACATTACCATCAACAGCAGGTCAGAAATATATAATTCATTCAATTTTAGCATCCAATATAGCAGTAGGAAACACCGAGGTTAATTTTGTTGGAGCATTTAATTTTGATGGTGGTGAGACAAGTTATTTTGCAAATCAAATTCCGGTTCCTACCGGAACATCTGTCGAAATGTTAAAACAACCACAGGTTCTGAATCCAAATGATAGTATTATTGTTCGATCTACTGATTTCGATAGAGTTGGTGCAGATAATATCATAAATGTTTATGTAAGTTATGAAGAAAAAACTTCTACTGATTTAATTGGAGTTGGTCTTGGAGCCGTAGGACTTGGATCTACGGCAACAACAACAATTTATACTTCTTCTACTTATCCAAGTGTTGTTCAATCAATTAGACTTGTAAATAGAGTTGACACTGGACCAAAGATAGCTTCTGTTTCCATATCTAATGGTGTAAGTACAACTTTCTTAGTCAATAATTTAATAGTTCCAAAATATGGATCAGTTGAAATATTAGATAATCCAAAATCAATTCAAACAAATGATGTTGTTCAGGTCCAACTTGAAGAAGGGGCATCAATAAACGTTCAGTTGTCTGCTAAGAAAATAACTAGCTGAGGTTAACATATGTCTGATCAAAGAGGTGTTTTTACATTAAGGACTACAAATATTTTTAGAAAAAAAGAGCAATGGGTTGACTTGAATGATGTATGGCATTTTCCTGGTCCTGGTCCTAGTCCTAACGCAGGATTTGTTGCTGGTGGTAAATCACCAGGAACAAGATCAGACATGGAGAGACTTGATTTTACGTCAGATACTAGTTCAGCAATTAATTATACGTCACAGTTAAGTTCTGCAAGGTATTTTGTAGGATCGGCAGGTAACTTTCATGCCGGTTATCATCTGGGGGGATTCCCTCAGGGTGGACCCTCCGAAAGTTCAGTAGACAAAACAACATATTCAACTTCGACGACTCATTTTCTTCCTAGTGGACTTTTAACTACAGCAAAAAATAAAATTGCTGGTTCAAGTAGTGAAACAGCACTTTATGCCGTAGGGGGATCGCCGGGTAATTTATCATCAGTACAAAAACTGACTTATTCAACGGAAACAACTGCACTACTTCCGTCTTCTTCTAATAAAGGTGCATCGCAACAGAATTTTAGTGCCACAGGAAACCAAACACACGGTTACTTTGGTGGTGGATCTCCCAGTCCTCAAAGGGTGGATAAATTTACTTATTCATCAGAAACATTTACAAATCTTCCTGGAGCATCTTTAACGACAGGTAGATATGGTTCTGCTGCAACAGGAAATTCCACACAAGGTTATTTTTCTGGTGGATATCCTGATGGCCAATCCTCGACAGACAAGGTTACTTATTCAACTGAAACTGAGGCAAGAGCTCCTGGTGCTGATTTATCTCAGGGTAGAGTTTTACTGAAAGGAACCAGTAGCTCAACACATGGTTATATTGTAGGTGGTACTTCTCCCAGCACTGTTTATAGTATAGTTGACAAACTTGATTATTCGGCTGATACTGCTGCTAGAGTTCCTAGTGCAAATTTAAATACTGCAAGAAGATCTCATTCGGCAGTAAGTCCTAGAGAATTTGCATTTCCATCTGGAGTAGTCCCTGCACCATCTACTGCTCTTGGGATTCGTTTTAGTGATAATGCAACACAAGATCCTAATATTGGTCACCTGGCAGGTGGTAGCAGTCCAGCGATGAATGATAGAGCTGATAAACTGGATTTTACACACGATACGATCAATCCAATTCCTAGTATGGTTTTACCACAAGGTGGTAGAGCCAATATGGGATCTCACACTAGTGAAACTGCATCTTACTTCTCTGGTGGACAAGGACCTGGTAATACTTACAAAAGTTATACAGAAAAGATTACTTATGCAACTGATGCATCATCAGCAGTTCCTGGTGGAAATATGAGTCAGGCTCTTAAGGATCCTGGTTCTGTATCGAATACAACACATGGTTATTTTGGTGGTGGTGTTAACCCTGGATTGAGTCCATATGAAAAATCAACCGTAGAAAAATTTACTTATTCAACTGAAACATCTGCAGCACTTCCTTCTGGTGGAAACTTAAGTGCTCGACGTTATCAAATTGCTGCAATAGGAAAATCTGATGTGGGATACTTTACTGGTGGTATTCCAGCCCCTGCTGGGGACCGAGTTGATAAAATTACTTATTCGTCAGATACAACAGCACAAGTTCCTGGTGCTGTTTTACCTGCAGTGCGGCGGAGTCATACTGCATCAGGAAATTCTACACAAGGTTACTTAGCAGGTGGTCTTCTTCCACCTGCATCATATCTATCAACAGTAGATAAACTCACTTATTCATCAGAAACTACTGCTGCTGTTCCTGGTGCAAACATACCTGTTGGTGTAAGCGATGTTGCAGGCACGGGAAATCGTGATACGGGTTATTTTGTTGCTGGTCGTGCCGCTCCTGGTACTGGTCAGGTATCAACAATCAATAAGATGACTTATTCATCTGAAACTTCAGAGGCACTTGCTCATACTTTTGTGCATACCACTATGCAAGGAATGGGAGCAACAGGTCTTAGAGTTAATGCACTTCCTATTAATTTACCTCCAACGGCAACACCGACTCCTTCAACTTCTTCCTATATCATATAATTAGTGTTATAATAAAAAGAAAACTTTGGTATGAAACGTAGTATTATAATAATTGATGACTTTTATTCAAGACCTGAAGAAGTTCGTAGAATTGCTCTGAACTCTCCATACCCAGATCCTGGAAGTGAGTATACTTATCCTGGTAAAAATTCTGATGATAATTTTTATCCGGATGAATTGCATAAACGATTTGAACAAATACTCAATCGCAAATTAGTTCCGGCACATAAAAACGGGTATTTTCGGTTGTCACTGGAGATGGATTCATTTAAACAAGATATTCATGTAGATCCATCATGGGAGTTTGGTGCCGTATGTTATTTGAATACTCCTGATCAATGTATTGATGAAGGGGGAACATCATTCTGGATTCATAACAAAACCAAGAGTGAACGTTGCCCTCAAACAAATGAACAGGCAAAAGAATGTGGATACTCTCAGGCTAAAGAAGCATGGTGGACGACCGTGTATGGAGAGGGTCTTGATAGAAATCAATGGACCAGATATTTACTCTCTCCAATGAAGTATAATCGTATTGTGATATTCAGAACAGATTTATGGCATTCTCATAATTATAATTTTGGAGATAGTTTAGAGAATGGTCGTTTAGTTCAATTATTTTTCTTTAATCCTACAGATTGGGACTAGTGAATTATGAATAAAAAGTATTATTTTATGGCAGGACTTCCACGTTCTGGAAGCACATTGCTGAAGAGTATTGTTGATCAAAACCCTGATGTTCATACAGAACCAGTTAGTCCTGTATTGGAATTAACTCACTATAATAATAAGTATTATGAGGATAGTGAACAATATCTAAGTTATCCAAAACCAAAATCTGCATATAAAGTTGTTTCAAGTATCATTGATAACTATTATTTTGATGTGGAGAAACCGATAGTGATTGATCATTGTCGTGCATGGAGTAATAATATTGAGATGTTGAAAACTTTTATCACTCCAAATCCTAAAATTATCTGTCCTGTTAGAAATGTAACTGAAGTTCTAACATCATTCATTACGATGATACACAGAAATTCTGACCAACAATCATTTATAGATAAAGCATTGATTGAGAAAGGACTACCTGTCAATGATGATAATCGTTGTCATTTTTTGATGAGTAAAGAGGGTATTGTAGAGCAAGCATTGTGGGCACAATCACAAGCATTCATTCGTGGTGATCATAAAGAGTATTTGCATATGGTTGAGTATGATGATTTGATTGATAAACCAGAAGAAACAATGAGAGGAATTTATGAATTTTTAGAACTTGACTATTACTCCCACGATTTCAATCACATTGATAACAATCATCGTGAGAGTGAAGACCAATGGAATTTGAAAGACATGCACTATGTCCGTCAAAAGTTAGAGAAAAAATCTAAAAGACCTGAAGATATTTTAAGTGATGATATTCTAAATAAGTATAGCAATTTGGAATATTGGAAATATTGTAACCATAGGTATTATTAGATATGGCAAACACCAGAGGAGTTTTTTTATTAAAGAAAATAACGGAGGAAAAAATACCACTTAATGAATGGGTTGACTTGAATAATGTATGGCACTCTCCATCTCCTTTTTTGAGTTCTGATACCGGATACTTTGGTGGTGGTGCAATAACAGCAAAGGTCGATAGGCTTATTTATTCGAATGATACTACTACATATACACCTAGTGCAGACTTAAGTGTTGCTCGTGGATTTTTGGCTGCTACAGGAAATTCAACACACGGTTACTTCGGTGGTGGTTATCCTGCTATAATGTCAACAATGGATAAGACCACTTATTCAACTGATACTACTGCATATACTCCTAGTGCAAACTTAAGTGCTAATCGTTTTTATCTTGGTGCAACAGGAAATGTTGATGCAGGATACTTTGTTGGTGGACAGGAAACACCTGGTAATGTAGCAACAACAGATAAGGTTACTTATTCAACTGATACAACAGCAGCAGTTCCTGGAGCAAACTTAAGTGCGGCACGTAAATATGTTGCTGCTACAGGAAACTCAACTCATGGTTACCTTGGTGGAGGTGGTTTTGTTTCGACAATGGAGAAGATTACTTATTCAACTGATACAACAGCAGTAGTCCCTGGTGCAAAATTAAGTCAAGAACGATATTATCATGCCGCAACGGGAAACTCTACTCACGGTTACTTCGGTGGTGGTAGTCCAACTAGTCCAGGACTTACAGTGGATAAGACCACTTATTCGACTGACACTACAGCAGTGCTTCCTGCTAATGCAAACTTGAGTGATGCTCGCAATTATATTGCAGCAACAGGAAATGCTGATGCAGGTTACTTTGCTGGTGGTTGGAGTCCTGGTAGTGTATCGACAGTGGATAAGGTTACTTATTCATCCGATACTACAGCAGCAACTCCTAGTGCTGCATTAAGTAATAATCGTCGTGGTGTTGCTGCAGCAAGTGCCAGAGCAAATGGACTTTCAGATGTTGTACCCGCACCAAGTTCTCCTGCAATTCGTTACATTGATAATGTAAGTGGGACTCCTGAGGTTGGTTATTTTGGTGGTGGTAGTCCTGGTCCATATTCAATAATGGATAAGACTAATTTTTCTAATGATACAACAGCAGCAGTTCCTGGTGCCAATTTAAGTTCTCCTAGAGCAGATTCTGCTGCAACAGGTAACTCAACCAATGGTTATTTTGGTGGTGGGTCTACATCTACAAGAATGGATAAGGTCACTTATTCAACAGATACCACTGTATATACTCCAGGAGCAAATTTAAATATTGTTAGAAGTATTCATGCTGCAACGGGAAATAGTGATGCAGGTTATTTTGGTGGTGGATTCCCTGGACCATCTCCGGCAGGATTAAACACAGTAGAAAAGACCACTTATTCTAACGATACTACTGCAACACTTCCAGCCACTGGAAATTTAAGTCAAGCACGACGATGCACTGCAGCAGTAGGAAATCCCTCAGCTGGATATTTTGGGGGTGGATACGTGTTTCCAGATCCAGTATCAACAATGGATAAGATTACTTATTCAACAGATACCACTGCCGCACTCCCTGGTGCAAATATTCCTAGTGTTGAGGGTCGTAGTGAAAATAAAGCTACAGGAAATTCTACTCATGGTTATTTTGGTGGTGGTGTAGATGACTTTCCTACAACAGCAATGGATAAGATTACTTATTCGACAGATACTATAGCAGCAGTTCCTGGTGCAAGATTTAGTGCAAGAAGAGATGAGACAGGGGCCACAGGAAACTTAGACAGTGGTTATTTTACAGGTGGTTATACTCCTTCAAATAGTAGTAGAACTACAATCTCAGAGAAGGTTACTTATTCAACTGATACAATATCAACGGCTCCAAGTGCAGGTCTAACTGTAGCACGTAACGAACTTTCTGCATCTAGTCCGGTAGCTAATGCTGTTCCTGGATTAAGTCCTCCTGTATCTACACCATCTCCTTCTATTTCGGGTTTACCAGTTACTAGTCCCAATGTAGGATACTTTGGTGGTGGAAGTCCGGGTCCACTTTCAACAATGGATAAGACTAACTTTACTAATGATACAACAGCAGCAGTTCCTGGTGCTAATTTGACCGCAGCAAATGGATATCTTTCTGCAACAGGGAATGGACTTGCTGGATATTTTAGTCTCGGGTCCTCTCCTTCTTCTTCAAGTGTTGATAAGGTCACTTATTCAACAGATACGACTGCAGTTCTTCCTTCTGGAGCTAGTATGCAATCTGATCGTAATAGAGCTGCTGCAACGGGAAATAGTGATGCAGGTTATTTTGGTGGTGGATTCCCTGGACCATCTCCGGCAGGATCTACAGCAATGGATAAACTTTCATATTCATCTGAAACAACAGTGCAAGTACCTGGTGCCAGTTTTCCTGTTGGGCATCGTGATTTTTCTGCAACAGGAAATCAAACACATGGATACTTTGGTGGTGGTGGTCCTAGTCCAATAACAACAATGGATAAGACCACTTATGCATCTGATACAACTGCGGCAGTTCCTGGTGCAAATTTAAATACTGGTAGATTAGGTCCCGGAGCAACGGGAAATTCTACTCATGGATATTTTATCGGTGGTTGGATACCATTCGCAGTATCAACAGTCGAAAAGGTTACTTATTCATCAGATACGACTGCAACTCTTCCTTCTGGTGCTAACATAAGTGATGCTCGTTATAGAGGTGCCGCAACAGGAAATTCAACACACGGATACTTTGCTGGTGGAACTCCTGCCACAGTGGCAACAACGGACAAGATTACTTATTCAACAGACACCACCGCTGCTGCTCCTGGTGCAGATTTAAGTGGTGTGAGAAATGCTTTAGCAGCATCAAGTCCCAGAGCTAACGCACTCGATTCGATCGTTGCATTTCCGACTTCTAATGTTATATAATTAGTGCTATAATAAAAAAAATCTATATGACTTTGATGATTGGACTTCCCTGTGCGGGAGGTATTGTAAGTGAAAAAACAACTCTTGGACTTTTTAATCTAGGAAAGACACTTGTTCGTAATAATATTCATCACGGACTTTTGACTCTTACCAACTCTTCCTTGATTACTCAGGCAAGGTCTAAGATTGCAAATTTTTTTATTAATAATACAGAACACGACTATCTCTTCTTTTTAGATAGTGACATTGGATTTAATCCAGATGATGTGGTAAAATTATTGTCGTATCAGGTACCAATCGTATCTGGTGCATATCCAATGAAAATTATTCCTGAACGATATTGTGTGGATGTAGTGCAACCAGAGGAAAGACATGGAGACTTATTGAAAATTAATGGAAATGGAATGGGATTTGTTCTTATTCATCGTCAAGTATTTTTAGATATTGCCAGACAGTATCCAGGACTGAAGTATGTCCCATCAGATTATCATTCTGATACTCCACATACTCAAAATGAAATGAATAATTCATATCATTATTTTGCAGAACATAAAACAAATAATTCTTTTGCATCAGAAGATAAAAGTTTTTTTTATAGAGCATCACAAGTCGGTTATGATGTTTGGTTAGATACAAGTATTCGACTTAATCACACTGGTTATCACATTTATCAAGGATAGTATTATGAAATCTGGAGCGACCGAAACTTCTTATCTTTATCTTGAAGAATATTTTAAGTTTCCAAGTAACGTTTTTGTTTCACATCTCCCACAAGAGATTAAGAAATCCGATCATGAGTTTAAAATTTTGTGGGCACATCATGCCTATGATCAACAAGTATTTTTAGATTTTGATCATGATATTGTGAATCATATTGTTTCTCCATCACAATGGAACAAAGAACAATTTATTAAATATCACAATGTTCCTGATAGTAAGATTACTGTGATACCTAATGGTGTTGCGGATATGTTTTCTTATTCCAATCAAAAGACAAAGACGATGATTTACACTTCTATTCCCTATAAAGGGTTGGAAGTATTATCAAGAGTGATACCATTAATTACTCAAAGACATCCTAATGTTAAGTTTAAAATCTTTTCATCAATGTCATTGTATGGTCCAGGACCCGATCAGTTCTTACACATTTATGATCATCTAAAAAAGATGCCTAATGTTGAATACTCTGAGGCAGTAGACCGTGAAGATCTTGTGAAACATTACCAAGAGTCTGCATTTTTTATTCATCCTTGTGTTTGGGAGGAAACTTTTGGTGTTGCAATGATAGAGGCAATGAGGTGTGGTGCATATCCAATCATTACTGATATTGGAGCACTTGCCGAAGTTGCCGGACCCAGTAATGCATCAGTCATTTCAATTGAAGGGGAGGCAACATCAAAAGGATTTAAGGTCACTGATAACTTTATAAATAAGTTCACGGAGGTTAGTTGTGAGGCACTGAATCATTACGATCAGAACCAACCATATTATCACAAAGTCTCAAAAATTATCTCTGATTATGTTACTGAAAAATATAATTGGAAAAACATTGCAGAGCAATGGAAACTGTTAATTTCAAATCTGACACAGCAAACTATGACTACTGAAAATCATTCTGCATTAACTTACACACCAATTGATGCACAACAAGCAGTATTTGATGATAATTATCTTCAGCAAGCATCTGCCAATGTTTTGAGGTGGGAAGAAAGTGATAAGCAGATGGCACAGGGAAGAACAAACTTTCAATTAGAAAAGTTTATCGGACTGAATACACATAATATTTCTGTTTCTTTCGAGCATATTCTTAAGGAACGTCGTATTATGGCAACTGGTTATATGCATAAACTCATCGAAATGAAAGAAAGAGTTCGAGAGTTTAATTATAAGTGGGAGGATAAAGTAGATAAATCACAACCACTTATGTGGGAAGTCGGAGGTCCTGGTGGAGGATCTAAGAAATTGTGTTGGCATGATTTGGATGAACTTGAACTTACACATTATTTGAAGTCAAGTGAAATGGAAATCCGTGATCGTCTCCATCAGATGGAACACCTGGATAAGATGCTTGATAAACTGATTGAACAGAATGGTGGAAAGGTTCCTACAAGAGAACAGTTCCTTGAAGAGAACAATGAATATTGGGATACAAGACTTGCAGAGCAAGCATTAGATGATCTCATGTCGGCACAGACTGGTATTTCTGGTGCTAATCTTCAGGCTATGCGTCGTGCTTCTGCACCATCAATGGTTGATGATCGTAACAACTTTAAGGAAGGTTACCTGCCGATGGAAAAACTCATGGACCCACGAGGTCGCATGGAGTTCATTGGTGATCTTCAGAGTAAGGTCATGAGAGGTTATGAGAAACTGACCGGAACTGATTTAGGTTATGGTGCGGCAATCAAACCAACGGAAGAAAACAAAAAAATCTCTGGGCAAGGATTTGGTGAAGAATGAGTCCTGAAATAGTTTTAGTTGATAATTTTTATGATATCCCTCATCAATATTATAAAAGTTTTGATGAGAATCAGTGTCTAATCACGGACGAAACTATAGGAAAAATATCACAAATTTTAGATCATCCAATCAATGTAATTCACGCTTCCAATGAGGTAGGAAATACTCCAGGTGTCACGGCACATCTGGAGTGTGATTTGATTGCCGTAATTTATTTGGGATTGCCATTAGAATCATTTGGAGAAATGGGCATTCAATTTTACTCTCATCTTTCAACTGGATTAGAAACATTTCCTACGAGGGATGAGATTTTAAAGCATCAACTTAATGAGAATGAATTGAGAAAAGTATTTTCTTCTGATCCTGAACTATGGAAAGAATATGGATGTATACCCGCAAAATATAATAGAATGGCACTATTCAGAGGCTCTAGATGGCATTCATACACTCTAAATAGCAATATTAGATATCAGAAAATAATTATAAAAAATGGCTGATACTCGGGGCATATTCATATTCGATCAAGTTGTCGAACAAAAATTAGAAGGTGAATGGGTTCCAGTTGAAGATGTCTGGACTATAGCTCCACCTATAACAACCAGTGATGTTGGATATTGGGGTGGTGGATTTCAGAGTCCAAACATAAGACATTCTACGATGGATAAATGTATCTTTCCAACAGATACAACGACATATACTCCTAGTGCTAATTTATCCACCTTCATTAACGACAATTATGCCACTGGAAATTCCGTAAATGGTTATTTTGTTGCTGGTTATGGACAAGTTAATCCATCATACAATGCCGCTCAAACTAGAGTAGACAAACTAACATACACAACAGATACTACTGCTAGAGTACCATCTGCTGATGTGCCAGCAACGAGGTATGATCATTCAATAACTAGCAATAGAAATAATGCATATATTGGAGGTGGATTTCCCGGACCAAGTAATGGAACCTCATATACTTATAAATTAACATATTCTACAGATACAACTTTAAGTGCGCCAAGTGCAAACTTAACTACTCCAGGTGCGAAGTCTGCATCGTTAGGAATTGAAACAAAAGGTTTCTTTTGTGGTGGGGAATATAATAGTAAATCAAATGTCGATAAAATACAGTACTCTGATGAAACTGTATCTAGAATTCCTGGAGCTAATATGAGCACAGGGAAAGAGTTTCATGGTGGATCTGGAAATTCTGATGCTGGATACCTCACTGGTGGTTATTATTATCCCACTTTTAGAAGTTCGGTAGATAAACTTACTTATTCTTCTGAGACAACAGCAGCAGCTCCTGGTGCAAACTTAACCTCAGCAAGATACATGCACGCTGCATCAGGAAATTCTACATTTGGATATATTGGTGGTGGATGGACTGGATCAGATAGCAGTTCAATGGATAAACTTACTTATTCAACAGACACTACAGCATCTGCTCCCACTGGTGCAAATTTAGTTGTATCAAGACGGGTTCTTGCTGCTACAGGTCCCAGAATTAATGGATATGGTACAAGTCCCATTCCTAACCCCTCAACAAGTCGTTACATTGACGGTGCTGGACCATCTCCTAATACTGGATACTTTGCTGGTGGAAATAATCCAGGAGATTCATCAATTGGTACATATACATCAGTAGCAGATAAGACTGATTTTTCTAATGATACGACAGCAGCATCTCCTAGTGCAAACTTAAGTACTCCTCGTTATAGTGTAGTGGGAAACAGTAGCACAACACATGGTTACTTTGGTGGTGGTCGTAATGGTCCTGGTGGTGACCATGCATCAAACATGGATAAGTTAAATTATTCAAATGATACAACTGCAGCAGCTCCTAGTACAAATTTAACTGCAGCACGTAGGTATCATGGAGGAGCAGGAAACTCAACAGCAGGTTACTTTGTTGGTGGCAAAAGTCCTGATACTGTAGCAACAGTGGATAAGACCACTTATGCAACAGATACCACAGCAGCACTTCCTTCTGATGCAAACTTAAGTGCTAGTCGTTATGCTTTGGCAGCAACAGGAAACACAACAGCAGGATACTTTGGTGGTGGATTATCGGGTGTTCATAAAACAATAGTAGATAAGTTAACTTATTCAACTGATACCACTGCCAGAGTTCCTGGTGCAAATTTAAGTTCTGCCAGAATGGATTTGGGAGCAACAGGAAACTCTGATGCAGGTTACTTTGGTGGTGGTAGAGGATGGCCTGCACAATCAACAATGGATAAGTTAACTTATTCAAATGAGACCACAGCACAAGTTCCTGGTGCATCATTAAGTGTTGCTAGATTTCGTATAACAGCAACAGGAAATTCTGCCGGAGGTTACTTTGCTGGTGGTTCTGGTGCAGTATCAACAGTAGATAAGGTTACTTATTCAAGTGATACCACTGCTGCTGTTCCTGGTGCAAAATTAAGTCAAGCCAAAGTGAGATTAGGATCAGTATCTTTGAGACAAAATGCACTTCCTGCAGCTGATCCTCCAACAGCAACACCATCTCCCAGTACGTCCTTAGCAAATTTACCAACTCTTAATAATGGATATATTGCCGGTGGATATCCATCTCCTAATCTGTCTTCAATGTCTAAAATAGAATTTTCTACTGATACTAATGCTTCAATGCCAGCTAATTCTAAATTAAGTGTGAATCTAAGAGACCATACGGCAGTGTCAAATGTCACACATGGTTATTTTGGTGGTGGTTCATCGTTCCCACTTTCAACAGTGCACAAGACCACATATTCCACAGAAACAACAGAAAGAATTCCAGGTTGTGACCTAAGTGTCTCAAGATCTGATCTTGCCGCAACGGGAAACAATACACATGGATACTTTGGCGGTGGTCAACCTGGTCCAAAATCCACAATGGATAAGACCACTTATTCATCGGATACCACTGCTGCTGTTCCTGGTGCAAACTTAACTCAGGCACGTCGAGAACTTGGAGCAGTTGGTAATCAAACACATGGTTATTTTGGAGGTGGTGGTCCTGGATATTATTCCATAGTAGACAAGGTAACTTATGCCTCCGATACCACTGCTAGGATTCCTAGTGCTGACTTAACTAATACAAGAACACATGGTGTTGGTGGAATTGGAAATGGTGATAAAGGATACTTTGTTGGTGGTAATCCCAGTACTGTCGTTGATAGATTAACTTATTCAACTGATACAACAGCAAGAATTCCAGGTGCAGATCTACCTCATGTTAAGTATGCGATGGGTTTGACAGGAAATACTACACATGGTTATTTTACTGGTGGTTCTCCAACAGGTAATACTAATGTTGAAAAAATTGACTACAGCACAGAAACACTTACACAAATTCCATTAACGATTGAATTGTATTATCACAGGGCAACAGGTCCTAGAATTAATGGACTTCCCACATCTTATCCCGCCACAGTCCCTAACCAAATTTAAATATTTTTACTATGATTGATAATCCTTTGTCATATATCCTTATTAAACCAAATGTTATTAATGAACATGGTCTGAGAGAAATAAGAGAACACATCGAGAGAACAAATAAAACTGATCTTTCTGTTTTTGATCCGCATAAGTCAAACGAAACCGGTGGAAAAGAGTGGATTGTAAATAAAGAAGTTCGTGACACTCAGCACGTTGAAATGGGACCACTATTCCCAAAAATTGCTGACTTATTTAAAGACATGGTTAGAGAGGTTATTAATCCTTTCTATGGTATTGAAATATCTGAAAGTGAAATACCTCAAATTCTTTCTTATAGTATTGGTGGACACTACACACCTCATATTGATGGTGAATCAATATGGAAAACACCAGATGGTGATTTAATATGGAAGAAATCAACAGATCGTGATATCTCAATGGTTTTATATTTAAATGATGACTTCGAGGGTGGTGATTTTATTTTTCCTGATCATCATATTCGTGTTAGACCTGAACCTGGAATGTTAGTTTGTTTTCCATCCAATCATCATTATAAGCACGGAGTCGAACCGGTAACAAAAGGAATGAGATATAGTATTGTATGCTGGGCTACGGTCAAAGGATTTCAGACGATGGAGCAACAAAATCATGAACTATCTCAAAAGTATGGTATCTTGATAAATAATTGAAAGTTACCACAAAAAATGCAATATATTAAACACTACTATGTTGATGCAGATACAGGATCATATTGCTGTGAGACATCATCTAATCCAAAATACAAACGTCATCCCGTAAATGAATATACAGGACTGGATGTTAAAGTTTGGTTGACAGATTCTGATGGTGTTGATATAATGCTTGCTGAATTGCCAGATTCTACCTCAGTTTCTACCATCGCAAACGGCAGTAAGAATAGTGTTCAGGTCCTGAATGAAACTCAATATAATACTGTATGGACTCCATATTCTGAAGCATTAACTTTATACTCTGAAGCAAGAACTGCCGAAGAAAGTGGTGATACTGATACTGCCACAACAAAAAATGCGGCAGGAGACACAAAGATGACTGAGGCAACAACGGCTATTCGTGCACTCTAATTTTTGATACTATTAATTTATGAACTTTATTATATATTCTAAGAATAATTGTCCTTATTGTTATAAAGTAAAACAAGTGCTGGAAATGACCGGTAGTAGTTTCGAGAGTCATACTCTTGATGAGGACTTTACGAGAGATGAATTTTATGCTAAGTTCGGAGAGGGATCTACTTTCCCCCAAGTAATTTGTGATGATGAAAAATTGGGAGGATGTGTTGACACAATCAAATTTCTCAGAGAACAAAAAATCGTATAAATCTGTAATAAATAAAAATAATATTAATGTAAATCGTGGTGTTGAACTCTTTCTTAATGGAGGTAAAAAAAAGCAAAACCAATTTCATATCATTTTTGATAAGATGGTTTGCTTTCTAAACCGGGAAGTTACCATCCACTTTGAGTTTTCTTTTGACTCTAAAAAGAAAAAGGTAGTTCCCAGGAGGAAAAAAAATGTTAGCAGTTAGTTTAGTTTTCGGTTCTTTTTTGACCATAATGTTTCTAATACTAGGAACGCTAGTCGGATGGACTGCTAGAGAATACATGATGAACTATCGGGAAGTACCACGACCTCACCCCGAAATGTTTGATGAACAAGGAAATCTTATTCCAGATGAGGTCATAGCATTTAATTTTGAAAACTAT